>FLOH01000115.1_pt1 | contig 229734 bp, 181 predicted proteins | sample 756751 | NCBI WGS metagenome assembly FLOH01 (sample SAMEA4026879, study PRJEB14308) | marine metagenome | biome: coastal water; material: water | depth 74 m
TTAATCTTATCTATCCAGTCGCTGTAACACTCAAAATAAGGCACTAAAAATCGAGTAGGCACATCATGGGCATACTCCATTTGTAACATCAATAATAACAACAACTAGCCTTGGACTCATAATCCTCTGTTTCAGGATTCAAATCCCTGTGGATCCACAATTAGAACCCTCGTAATTCTTAGACTTACGAGGGTTTTTTGTATTACAAATACATCGATTACGTTACAAATAAAAAGCCCCTGAGTTTTATGCTCAGAGGCTTTTTATTCATTTCAAAAATTAAAGGTAGTATGTTCTACTGTGTCTTGCTAAATCTACACTTTATTACTTCAAGAATGATCCAAAACTTACCTTCTCTTTGTTAGGACTCGTCATTTTTCGTGGCGTAGTCAAGTTAGCAATTAGGTAACTTTTTTCACTCCCAGGCATAATTGGAATCACAGCGTTTTCAAAACCGTCTCTAATAATTCTAAAAGATCCAGAGAAATCTTCCGATACACCCATGATGTGTAATTCACCGACCACAGAAATAACGGTGAACGGTACATTTGACTCATCAACATATAACCTATACTCTTCATTTTCTGACACAGGGAAAGGATTGAAGTAAATTATTACTTCTCTCCCCGCAAATTTGGAGATGGTTGGAATTTTAATTTCAGAAGCTTTTTTCGACGAACTAATAGTCACGGTATCTGTATACGAATAAATGGTTACATACTGCTTTCCTGGAAATGATTCTTCAGCTCGCCCAAAAGTGTTAATTACATATTCTCCTTTTGGTAGCCCTTTATATATAACAGATTTTTTACTATTAGATATAACACTACTGATACTGTTATCAAGAGTGTGTTTTATTTCGTCATTTTCGTAATAACCTGTAATAATTCTCTCCGTATGAGTTGAATCAGAGCTATAATATATTTCATATTCTAGACCATTTTGCAAGTTGTCTAGCCTTATATCACCTATGATTGGAGGAGGAGGAGGAGGCAATGGTGGAGCTGGAGGAGGAGGAATTAGCTCAATGGCAAAATCTTCATTTCGTAGAGCTATCACTGATATTATTTGCTCGTAATTATCAGCCTTTTCATACCCGATTAACTGCACATTTATTTTGTAATCTCCTTGGAGAAATGAACCAGTCATTTTTCTGCCAAAATTAGAAAAAATATATCTGTATTCTTTAGGTGTAGAGCCAGCCTTCAAGGCATATTCTGGAACGGAATAATTAAGAGTCTCGAAGGATGTACTTGAAACCATTTCAATATCCTTATCAGTCGTTTCAATGACTTTCCCTGCAGCTTTCGTACGAATTTGCCGAATTGTTAATGTATTCCAAGCTATCTTTCCAATGCTTGTAGAATCTGCATATAAAATAATGGAAGAAGTAAATGGATTTAGTATATCAGCCATGATTTCATCTACTGTAGATTCTATTCTACTTCTAATAGTGTTTAACTGGTCAAACGGAATTGAGATTGATACGGAGCTCAAAATATCTTGGGTTGATACATCAAGTACTTTCAAATCGATTTCGAATTGTAATCCTCCAATGTTCAAACTGGGTCCTGTTTGACTATTAGGTAATACCTGCCCTCCCCCCACGACATTCAGTTCTCCAATCATCACAAAATCTGTTTCTTGCGGATATGATGATTCCTTTACTAGCTCAAGAACATTCACAGTCGAAATTCGGTTCTGAATAGATTCACCTGCAATTTTCATTTGCTTATATTTTGCTAGCGAAGAGGTCACCATTGCAGAAACTATTTTAGGATGTATCTGCTTCATTAGTATAAGATTATCCTGAGTTTGTATCCTAGTATTAGAAATAGGGCTTGTTGGTTGAGATTCAGTTATTGTCTTCTCATTCCAAAGAAAAAAAGTGGAATCATAACTAACAAAATGATGAATGTATATCATTGGAGGGTCAGATGTAGTAAAAGTATTTGACCCAAATAGAATGTTGACTAATACTATCAGTAAAACTAATGCTTTCAGTTTCATTTGTCATCTCCTCTCAAGTTTGACAATTCACCTACATGGATGACATCTCCAGTATTAAGGTCAATTACTCTGTACGTTATAGCAATTTTCGAATAGGCTTCATTGCTGGAAGTTATTTCTTCATAGGGAATTAGATTGTTATAAAGTACCAAAATATCCACACCAAAATCTCTTATTTGTTTCCATTCATCTAAATAAAGTGGATTTAGATTGAATATTTTATTTTCATACATCCATGGACGCTTTAAGTAGAGCGTCTTTAGTTTCTCATAAACAGAAAACTGCTTTTCTCCCCCTCTTTTTACAAGCGCAGAAAGCATTCCTTCCTCAAGTGCAAGATGCATCTCATTATATTTCTGACGGTTTTCACCATACTTTTGAGCCTCTACCGCCTGTCTATCGCCATCAACAATCATCAATTTTTTACCATTCAGCAATTCATAATTGAAGGAATAGTTGAATTTTTCAGCAACAATATTGTGATTTGAGAAAACTCCAGAATTCATTGTGTTTTCAAAAGGGATAACATCAGAAAAGAATATTTTCCCATTATTCGTTGCGTCCAACATACGGATATAGATACCCTCTTTAGGGATGTAACGATACATAATCAATTCTGTACAGCCAGTTGCGCTGATGAATTCTGACCACTCCTCATAGAGTAGAGGATTGGTATTAAAAACAATACTATTATACACTGCCGGATACTTGAGTTTAAATCCGGTAGATTTCTCAATCATAAATGGCGGTAATCCTTTATAATCTTTATTTTCAATTAATCCAGAAATCAACCCATTCTCAATGGCCATCATGCTTTTTGAAGGTGCGTTTGAATAGCCACTACCAATATTTAAGATATCCATATCTAATACTGCTGCTTTAGATAGCTTAGAGAAAATATTTCCTTGGAAATCAAAGTTGCTAATAGCAGAATATGTCTGATCGAATTTAGAAATATTCTCCTGATTTAACTGCTCATATGAAAGACCACCCTTTATCACTGTTGAGCCAAGAATTCGCATTGATTTTAGATCCACTAGTCTAAAATAAATAATTGCAGACATCCTTACTTCCGAGAATTCTATTACCTGATATTCTAAAAGTAGTGAAGAATTATAATCCTTTGTAATAATGCTATGCTCATTAAGATTAATTCCATGCATATAAAACCCTTGTTGAGGGGACGTCCCAACAAATTCACCAGCGTCTCTTGGAGATATAAAATCCAACTTTTCTGCAATCTCATATTCACTCGACAGAAGTCCTTTTATCAATCCATTCTCTAAAGCTAAATCCCACTGATTCATCTTTTTATAAGCTGAGCCTATCCCAAATTCATCAACTCGAGCAACAAATATTCTCTCGTTTACATACTTAGGGGGTATTTTTGAAAGGAAAGTAATAAAACCATCTGAGTCGATTACTTGTTTACCTAAAGTCCCTACATCTAAAAACCTTTTCGAATTTTCAAGTATTGCGTTAGCAATTTCAGTTGGGGTCTCTTCTGGAATGGCCTCTTTTTTTAGAAAGCTTGTATCAATACACCCTGTGATTATTAAAACTAGAACCACAATCCAAAATCGAATTTTGGAATTACTTTTTCGCATAACCTTCACCCCTTTTTTGTTTAATGTTTTGATTAATTTCAAAACATCCTTTTTACTAATTCAGTACTCAAGTTTAGAACGGTGATAATGTAGATGCACACCTAATTGGTGCAACTGAAAACTGCTGTTTAGCCTCCCAAACTCTTTCAGCTTCAAAAACATAGTATATGTCTAAAAATCATACACTTACACAGTTATTTAAATTTTGACAATAATTATCATGATTATCGGTTAAGCAAGCCGAGGAAACGATTTTGGCTGATTATGCGAAAATGGGGCAAATTTTGGACATGCATTTTTTCATCATTTTCTCAGCTTTTTGAATTTGAAAAAAACAACTCAAAAAAATATTTTCACGTCAAAAGGTAAATTTGTTGTAACTCACGCAAGAAAAATGGTAACCGAGATGATTTATTCTATTCCCAGTAAACACAACAATATGTGACTTCTGAATACATCGTCACAGCAGATACTTTTTTAGCAGCTAATAGATTGAATCTCATGTGACGTCGTTCTAGCCAGCTTTAAATAAAAAACTATTTGACTCAACGTGTACTATAGAATACTATAAACGTCTAAGCCATTGTTAATCTTATCTATCCAGTCGCTGTAACACTCAAAATAAGGCACTAAAAATCGAGTAGGCACATCATGGGCATACTCCATTTGTAACATCAATAATAACAACAACTAGCCTTGGACTCATAATCCTCTGTTTCAGGATTCAAATCCCTGTGGATCCACAATTAGAACCCTCGTAATTCTTAGACTTACGAGGGTTTTTTGTATTACAAATACATCGATTACGTTACAAATAAAAAGCCCCTGAGTTTTATGCTCAGAGGCTTTTTATTCATTTCAAAAATTAAAGGTAGTATGTTCTACTGTGTCTTGCTAAATCTACACTTTATTACTTCAAGAATGATCCAAAACTTACCTTCTCTTTGTTAGGACTCGTCATTTTTCGTGGCGTAGTCAAGTTAGCAATTAGGTAACTTTTTTCACTCCCAGGCATAATTGGAATCACAGCGTTTTCAAAACCGTCTCTAATAATTCTAAAAGATCCAGAGAAATCTTCCGATACACCCATGATGTGTAATTCACCGACCACAGAAATAACGGTGAACGGTACATTTGACTCATCAACATATAACCTATACTCTTCATTTTCTGACACAGGGAAAGGATTGAAGTAAATTATTACTTCTCTCCCCGCAAATTTGGAGATGGTTGGAATTTTAATTTCAGAAGCTTTTTTCGACGAACTAATAGTCACGGTATCTGTATACGAATAAATGGTTACATACTGCTTTCCTGGAAATGATTCTTCAGCTCGCCCAAAAGTGTTAATTACATATTCTCCTTTTGGTAGCCCTTTATATATAACAGATTTTTTACTATTAGATATAACACTACTGATACTGTTATCAAGAGTGTGTTTTATTTCGTCATTTTCGTAATAACCTGTAATAATTCTCTCCGTATGAGTTGAATCAGAGCTATAATATATTTCATATTCTAGACCATTTTGCAAGTTGTCTAGCCTTATATCACCTATGATTGGAGGAGGAGGAGGAGGCAATGGTGGAGCTGGAGGAGGAGGAATTAGCTCAATGGCAAAATCTTCATTTCGTAGAGCTATCACTGATATTATTTGCTCGTAATTATCAGCCTTTTCATACCCGATTAACTGCACATTTATTTTGTAATCTCCTTGGAGAAATGAACCAGTCATTTTTCTGCCAAAATTAGAAAAAATATATCTGTATTCTTTAGGTGTAGAGCCAGCCTTCAAGGCATATTCTGGAACGGAATAATTAAGAGTCTCGAAGGATGTACTTGAAACCATTTCAATATCCTTATCAGTCGTTTCAATGACTTTCCCTGCAGCTTTCGTACGAATTTGCCGAATTGTTAATGTATTCCAAGCTATCTTTCCAATGCTTGTAGAATCTGCATATAAAATAATGGAAGAAGTAAATGGATTTAGTATATCAGCCATGATTTCATCTACTGTAGATTCTATTCTACTTCTAATAGTGTTTAACTGGTCAAACGGAATTGAGATTGATACGGAGCTCAAAATATCTTGGGTTGATACATCAAGTACTTTCAAATCGATTTCGAATTGTAATCCTCCAATGTTCAAACTGGGTCCTGTTTGACTATTAGGTAATACCTGCCCTCCCCCCACGACATTCAGTTCTCCAATCATCACAAAATCTGTTTCTTGCGGATATGATGATTCCTTTACTAGCTCAAGAACATTCACAGTCGAAATTCGGTTCTGAATAGATTCACCTGCAATTTTCATTTGCTTATATTTTGCTAGCGAAGAGGTCACCATTGCAGAAACTATTTTAGGATGTATCTGCTTCATTAGTATAAGATTATCCTGAGTTTGTATCCTAGTATTAGAAATAGGGCTTGTTGGTTGAGATTCAGTTATTGTCTTCTCATTCCAAAGAAAAAAAGTGGAATCATAACTAACAAAATGATGAATGTATATCATTGGAGGGTCAGATGTAGTAAAAGTATTTGACCCAAATAGAATGTTGACTAATACTATCAGTAAAACTAATGCTTTCAGTTTCATTTGTCATCTCCTCTCAAGTTTGACAATTCACCTACATGGATGACATCTCCAGTATTAAGGTCAATTACTCTGTACGTTATAGCAATTTTCGAATAGGCTTCATTGCTGGAAGTTATTTCTTCATAGGGAATTAGATTGTTATAAAGTACCAAAATATCCACACCAAAATCTCTTATTTGTTTCCATTCATCTAAATAAAGTGGATTTAGATTGAATATTTTATTTTCATACATCCATGGACGCTTTAAGTAGAGCGTCTTTAGTTTCTCATAAACAGAAAACTGCTTTTCTCCCCCTCTTTTTACAAGCGCAGAAAGCATTCCTTCCTCAAGTGCAAGATGCATCTCATTATATTTCTGACGGTTTTCACCATACTTTTGAGCCTCTACCGCCTGTCTATCGCCATCAACAATCATCAATTTTTTACCATTCAGCAATTCATAATTGAAGGAATAGTTGAATTTTTCAGCAACAATATTGTGATTTGAGAAAACTCCAGAATTCATTGTGTTTTCAAAAGGGATAACATCAGAAAAGAATATTTTCCCATTATTCGTTGCGTCCAACATACGGATATAGATACCCTCTTTAGGGATGTAACGATACATAATCAATTCTGTACAGCCAGTTGCGCTGATGAATTCTGACCACTCCTCATAGAGTAGAGGATTGGTATTAAAAACAATACTATTATACACTGCCGGATACTTGAGTTTAAATCCGGTAGATTTCTCAATCATAAATGGCGGTAATCCTTTATAATCTTTATTTTCAATTAATCCAGAAATCAACCCATTCTCAATGGCCATCATGCTTTTTGAAGGTGCGTTTGAATAGCCACTACCAATATTTAAGATATCCATATCTAATACTGCTGCTTTAGATAGCTTAGAGAAAATATTTCCTTGGAAATCAAAGTTGCTAATAGCAGAATATGTCTGATCGAATTTAGAAATATTCTCCTGATTTAACTGCTCATATGAAAGACCACCCTTTATCACTGTTGAGCCAAGAATTCGCATTGATTTTAGATCCACTAGTCTAAAATAAATAATTGCAGACATCCTTACTTCCGAGAATTCTATTACCTGATATTCTAAAAGTAGTGAAGAATTATAATCCTTTGTAATAATGCTATGCTCATTAAGATTAATTCCATGCATATAAAACCCTTGTTGAGGGGACGTCCCAACAAATTCACCAGCGTCTCTTGGAGATATAAAATCCAACTTTTCTGCAATCTCATATTCACTCGACAGAAGTCCTTTTATCAATCCATTCTCTAAAGCTAAATCCCACTGATTCATCTTTTTATAAGCTGAGCCTATCCCAAATTCATCAACTCGAGCAACAAATATTCTCTCGTTTACATACTTAGGGGGTATTTTTGAAAGGAAAGTAATAAAACCATCTGAGTCGATTACTTGTTTACCTAAAGTCCCTACATCTAAAAACCTTTTCGAATTTTCAAGTATTGCGTTAGCAATTTCAGTTGGGGTCTCTTCTGGAATGGCCTCTTTTTTTAGAAAGCTTGTATCAATACACCCTGTGATTATTAAAACTAGAACCACAATCCAAAATCGAATTTTGGAATTACTTTTTCGCATAACCTTCACCCCTTTTTTGTTTAATGTTTTGATTAATTTCAAAACATCCTTTTTACTAATTCAGTACTCAAGTTTAGAACGGTGATAATGTAGATGCACACCTAATTGGTGCAACTGAAAACTGCTGTTTAGCCTCCCAAACTCTTTCAGCTTCAAAAACATAGTATATGTCTAAAAATCATACACTTACACAGTTATTTAAATTTTGACAATAATTATCATGATTATCGGTTAAGCAAGCCGAGGAAACGATTTTGGCTGATTATGCGAAAATGGGGCAAATTTTGGACATGCATTTTTTCATCATTTTCTCAGCTTTTTGAATTTGAAAAAAACAACTCAAAAAAATATTTTCACGTCAAAAGGTAAATTTGTTGTAACTCACGCAAGAAAAATGGTAACCGAGATGATTTATTCTATTCCCAGTAAACACAACAATATGTGACTTCTGAATACATCGTCACAGCAGATACTTTTTTAGCAGCTAATAGATTGAATCTCATGTGACGTCGTTCTAGCCAGCTTTAAATAAAAAACTATTTGACTCAACGTGTACTATAGAATACTATAAACGTCTAAGCCATTGTTAATCTTATCTATCCAGTCGCTGTAACACTCAAAATAAGGCACTAAAAATCGAGTAGGCACATCATGGGCATACTCCATTTGTAACATCAATAATAACAACAACTAGCCTTGGACTCATAATCCGCAGGTTCGGGGTTCAAATCCCTGTGGGCCCACAGTTTTATCCCTTATAGTTCAGCGAATTATAAGGGATTTTTTGTTTCGGTGAGTTAAATCCAAATATGTAAAAATAGTATGCGCTTTTGAAGCTGAGCAACTGTAAACAGAATTCCTTCCCTTCAAATTCCAATAATAAAATAATTCCAGATTTTCCATTAATACACGATAAAATACATCTCATTATTAGCTTGACATCTATTTATTTGATATTTAATTATTGCTATGAGCACACATTATAAAGGAAGCCCACGCGAAAATCTTGTACTCGATACCTATATTAAGTTTTCTAGAGCTAATAATACGCTAAACAATATCATGCGACGCAATATAGAAGACCAAGGAAACACCTTATCTCAATTCGGCGTCCTTGAAATTCTAGCGCATATCGGTCCCCTTTCCGTAAAAGACATCAGCCAAAAAATTCTATTAACGACTTCGAATCTCGTCACCGTTATTGATAACCTCGTTAAACAAGAAATGGTGTTACGTGTACCCTGCGAACATGATCGCCGCTCTGTTATTATTCATCTCTCCCCCAAAGGTGCAGAGACAATCCAACCCATATTTAGAAATCATCTCGATGAGTTGATGCAATGTTTTTCAACTTTTGATGATACGCAACTCAAAACCCTCGGATCTCTTTCCAAAGATCTGGGATTAAACCAAAACACATAAGGAAATAATATTATGAAAAATTTAAAAACAATCGGACGTTACGTATTTGCAATGCCATTTGCAATTTTTGGTCTCATGCATTTTACCAATGCCTCGGCTATGGGTGGGATGGTCCCTAGCTTTGTTCCTGGTGGCGTTTTCTGGGTATATGTAACAGGGCTGGCATTGATGGCTGCAGCAGTGAGTTTTGTAATCGAAAAACATACCTACCTCGCTGCACTATTAACAGCTGTCTTAATGCTTGTTTTCGTACTCACCATTCATTTGCCCGCCGTAATCGGTGGCAATATGATGTCAATGGGAAGCCTACTTAAAGATTTCGGCCTAGGCGGTGGTGCATTGTTATTGGCGTCATTTTACCAAGAAGACTAAAAATACTTTGATCAACGTCATTCCATTTCAGTCGTTAGGAAGAGCCAATCATGGATGGCTTGATGCGCGGCATCACTTCAGTTTTGCTCGATATTACAATCCTGAGCGAGTTGGCTATATGCCGCTTCTGGTATGGAATGACGATTTAATTAAGCCTGGAACAGGCTTTGGTATGCATCCACACGACAATATGGAAATCATAACCTATATTCGAGAAGGTGCTATTACGCACCGCGATAATATGGGAAATGAGGGTCGAACCGTCGCAGGTGATGTACAAGTTATGTCAGCTGGCTCAGGTGTTTTTCATAGCGAACACAATGAAGGATCCGTTGATACTGTGTTGTTTCAGATTTGGATTCATACAGCAGTTCGTGATGTAAAACCGCGTTGGGAAACAAAGACATTCCCCCAAAATACTCAAAACAAACTCGTCCCATTTGTGAGTGGTCGTAAGATTCACCAAGATGACGATGTCCTGTCTATTTATCAGGATGCCGCTATTTTTGCCGGTGTTATCAAACAAAACAAAATATTTACTCAAATTTTAGAACCAGGCCGCCATGTCTATATGGTGCCTTCAAAAGGTACAATTGAGATTAACGGGCAAATTGCTCACCCACGAGATGGCATTTACATTAAAGATGTGAATGAAATTATCATCACGGCTATTTCGGATGCAGAAATAGTATTGGCGGATCTCCCACTTTTTACAAATTAATCGTAATGCTTAGTGTTTACAAAGCGCAGATTTTGTTACATTATTTCGACTCTTACTATTAAATAAGAAGATAAATTATTTAGATTTAATGCACCTTATCATATTATTTTATATGTACTTATAAAATAGTGCATTTTTCGGATGACGATTGGCTATACAATGGTCATGAAGAAGAAATTAGATTTTCACGATAAAATGCTTCTATTAATGATTCTGTGAAAACGGTCTCATATTAAAATTACTGCAGAGTCGGCTTGTTTAGACAACGAAAACATGGATATAAGTCTCAGGATACAGGTAAATTTTTAAGAATAACAGCTGATTATTGTCATGAAAATAAGCTAAATTAAGTTCTCCTAATGATGAATTTAACTGAGTATTTATCTGCAAATTCAGCTTATAATGTCGCCCCTCATCCCAGCGAGTTTGGATGGTTCAGAAAAGTAACTCGCGCCTTGTTGATGAGAAAAAAAGAAACTCGTTTAGACAATTACTTTACAGAGGAAGTTGTCACAAATCGAGGATATCGTATGAAGGTTTTAACAACGAGCAACCCTCAAAATGGCTGCTTAAAAATTAGGAGAAAATGATGACATCTTTAAAGACCCTCTTATTATTCGTTACGGTATTAAGTGTAAGTTTTGGTCAAGTCGGTATAAGCGGTTCATTGGGTATGGGATATCCCTACCAATGGCGGGGATCAAACTTAGTTGAATCAGTAGTCGTATCTCCAGATTTAACTCTCGAATTGGAAGAGACAGGATTATGGTTTGATGTTTGGGGAGCTTTCGCTAGAGATTATAAAGAAATTGACTTAACAGTTGCGTGGGATTATGATTTTAATGATAACTGGGGAATGGAAATAGTTGGTGTCAGTTATCTATATCCCGGCGATGAATTTGAATATTCAATAGAACCAGGAATTGCACTATTCTCCTATAGTTTACCAATGGAACCTTCTTTATTCATGGCTTATGATTTGAATGTAAAAAGCTTCTATACAGAACTAGCTGCAGCCGAGAGTTTTGGGTTACCATTTGAAATCGGCCTAAACTACGGTTTTTACTCTGATAGCGATTGGAATGATAGTCACATTTCACTTTCGCTTACTTCAGAATTCACGGTTGGCTCCATGACAATGACCCCAACACTTGGATATGCTTTAAATTTAAGTGATGGTGATAATGTACCTTTTTTGAACATTATTTTAGGAATGTAATTTTTAAAATAGAAAAGTTTGCAAATAGTACGTGTTGAATGACCAAAAGACTCCAACACGAGCTTTGATTGAATTGATATACGATACAAGAAATTGGTTGTTACTATTTATAATTTTCCTAAGACTTTTAAAAATTATATCTTAGTGATGAATCTCGAGTAAATCTTAGACGAATTGGTTCAAAACACGATTTAACACTTCTCAGTAGAAGAGGAGCTCAAATAGGTTTCTCTTTTTCAATCCTCAAGTCGTGAAAAATATTGAGCTAAATCATAAATATGCGACCAAAGTATTCTTAAAGCCGTGTTTGTTTTTGAATCCATTATTTTTACATTCATACCAATATTTGAAACGATTTATTATTGAATTTCGTTTCGAAGAAAAAATGAAAATATTTACAAAACACTTTTACAAAGACGAAAGAAATTGAATTCAATTTCTTTGAGGAGCGCAAAATGAAAACTAGAATTTTAATGTTCATCCTATTGTCAATATCGACGTTTGCTGCAACAGATATCCAAACAATATCAATTGCTGTAACGAATAATGATGTTGATTGGTGCAACTTTCAATATCCAGATTCTACAGGATTTGAAACAGGCAGTGAATTTTTAGTTTTTGCACAGGTTCACGAACCTGGCGTTACAGATGCAACTGGTGAAGGTACTGCGATTTCCGCATGGATTGGGTATTCAAATACCAATAATGATCCAGCAAGCGAAGGCTGGACATGGGCTCCCGCTACCTATAATGTAGATTCAGGAGCAAATGATGAATACAAATTGGATTTGGGTGCTCAAATAACATCTGCTGGGACATATTACGTCGCCAGTCGATTTTCTCTCGATGACAGCACTTATAAATATGGTGGCTACAATCCAAGCGGTGGTGGTTTTTGGGACGGCATAAATAACGTCAATACGCCCTATACTGTAACTGTCAACACGGCACCTGAGTTGGCTTTGATAGGGAATCAAGAACTTACGGAAGATACGCCCGTTTTTATCGTTCTCTCTTCTACCGACTTAGAAAATAATACTATAACATATAGCGCGAGTGGTGGGAGCAATGAAACAATCGTTACAACAATCAGTAATGATACATTATTTTTAACTCCCGCGAGTGACTTTTTCACAACAACGCCTATCCCCCTTACCATCACAGCTGAAGATGGGCATGGTGGCTCTGATTTCGAAGTTATTGACGTTACAGTAGTGGGTGTAAATGACAACCCAGCTATCACAAGCATTACAGACCAAACAGGTACAGAAGGACAAGCGCTGACATTCACATTAACAGCAACGGATGTCGATAATGATTCGCTTTCATGGAGTTCTCAAAATTTACCAAATGGCGCCTCTTTTACCGACAATAGTGATGGAACGGCTGATTTTTCTTGGACACCTTCCTATAATCAAGCTGGTACCTATACGGATATTCAATTCATAGTCAATGACAATCAAGGCGGTCTTTCTTTACTACGCATTGGAAAAACTCGATAATAAATGGGTTTAGCATTGAATTTTGTACCTTATATTTTTAGAATACTGAGATACAACCGCTGGTTAATAGTCTTGATATTGCTATTCAATTCCGCGCTCTTTGCGAATAGCGATACCCTGTCTATCAGCATTACCATTCAAGATGCTGTTTCCACTGAAGATGTTTTTATCCCAGCAGAATATGCGCTTCACGCGCCTTTCCCGAATCCCTTCAATTCGGAAGTTAATTTCGTCATCGATATTCCTGAAAATACAATGGGCCAAATTGTCATATTAAATTTGTTGGGTCAAGAAATAGCAATTTTGCATGATGGCAATTTACCACCTGGCCGATTTGCCTTTGCATGGAACGCGTCAAACTCTTCGTCTGGGATTTATTTCATCCAAATTAGATCGATTGCTTTCAATCGTGTGGAAAAAATTTCGCTGATTCGATAATATCAGTAAATATTCTTGGTTTATTCGTCTCATTTTGCTTGAAGCTTCCTTCACTTTCTTTATAATACAAGCCTGCAAATAACTAATGCTTATAGTGGCAGAAATTGACAACTCAAATTAAAGGCAATCCTAATGATTTTTAGAAAAACATATAATTACATCACTAAAAAAATTGATATGACCCAAGAGGACATTAAACAAAATTCAGCCGACATAAAGCGAGCTGCCGATCTAGGTGATTTGAAAGAAAATGCCGAGTATCATGCAGCGAAAGAAAGACAAATTTTATTACATCACAATTTACAGCGTTTAGCAAACCAACTCAGTAATGAAGTAGTTGAACCTGAAGATATTGATACATCTATCGTTTCTTTCGGAACGCGTGTTACTTACACAGATGGAACAACTAATATTACGGTTTCAATTGCGGGTTCAGCTGAATATGATCTAGATTTATTCAAGAATATCGTCACCGCTACCTCTCCTTTTGCGAAAAAAATCCTTGGCAAAAAAGTGGGTGACTCAATCACCATGGATTTGCCTGCCGGTGAAAAAACATTCACTATTTTGGAAATTGCCCTTTTAGACTAACTGACATTCCACCCATAGGTGCTTGAGTAGCATTGAATAACGATGTAGAATACGTCGTTATTTTTAATGGTAGGTTCCACGATCTACGATGTCTTTTATTCGATTTTTTCATTTCTCTAAAATTTACCCTTAATTATTTGACTTTCATGTTCCCTGTGTTATATGAGCGCTAATGATACTAAATTCTAACATTATTACATATTTAAGGACTTCAAATGATTAGCACAAGTAATATAGGACTCACTTTTGGAGGCCGAAAACTATTTGATGAAGTTAATATCAAATTTACACCTGGAAACTGCTATGGACTCATTGGCGCAAATGGAGCAGGCAAATCGACGTTTTTAAAACTTCTATCAGGAGATATTGAACACCAAGTCGGCACTGTTAACATTACACCGGGTCAACGATTGTCTGTTTTAAGACAAGACCATTTTGCCCATGAAGAAGAGACCGTAATTGATACAATTTTAATGGGAAACGATAAGTTGTTTAGCATCATGAAAGAAAAAGATACGATTTATATGAAACCCGATTTTTCTGACAAGGACGGGCTTCGTGCTGCTGAATTGGAAGGCGATTTTGCGGAAATGGGTGGATGGGAATCTGAAGGCGAAGCTTTAACATTGTTGGCTGGCTTAGGTTTAGGCTCTGAATATTCCGAAAAACGGATGAAAGAGTTAACAGGGCCTGAGAAAGTTAAAGTGCTACTTGCCCAAGCTATAAATGGTGACCCCGATATTTTACTGCTCGATGAACCAACCAATAACCTCGATATCAACGCTATTCAATGGCTTGAGAATTTTCTCCTCAAATTTAAAAATACGGTTATTGTTGTTTCTCATGATAGACATTTCTTAAATAAGGTTTGTACACATATCGCAGATATTGATTACGGAAAAATTACAAGTTATACGGGAAATTATGACTTTTGGAGAGAGTCCAGTGCCCTCGCCGCAAGCCTACGAAATAATCAAAATAAAAAAGCTGAAGAAAAAGCAAAAGAACTCAAAGCATTTATTAGTCGATTTTCCGCAAATGCTTCCAAATCAAAACAAGCGACGTCTCGACAAAAACAACTGGATAAATTGGAACTCGATGATTTACCAATCTCTACTCGTAAATACCCATTCGTTCATTTTGATGCGGAACGTGAAGCCGGAAAAGATGTTTTAACCGTTTCAGGTCTTACGAAATCAATCGATGGCGTAAAGATTCTCGATAATCTCAGCTTTACCATTTATAAAGGTGACAAGATTATTTTCTTAGGTGGCAATGATGTCGCACAAACGACCCTTTTTCAAATCTTAGCGGGTGAGATGGAACCTGATTCTGGGATTGTGAAATGGGGTGTCACGATTACCACCTCTTATTTCCCAAGAGATAATGCCCAATTCTTCCAATCGGATGATCGCAATCTTATTAGCTGGCTTCGTCAATATTCGGATGATCAACATGAACCTTATATCCGCGGACTTCTAGGAAGAATGCTATTTTCTGGAGATGATGCCCTTAAAATGATTAACGTATTGTCTGGAGGGGAACGCGTGAGATGTATGCTTTCAAAAATGATGATTTCAGGCGCTAATGTTCTAATACTCGATGGGCCTACTAACCATCTTGATCTTGAAAGTATCACCGCCGTTAATGAGGGTTTGATTCGTTTTAAGGGAACCATATTATTTTCCTCCCATGACCACGAGTTTAATCAAACAGTCGCAAACAGAATCATCGACATTAATAGCCAAAAAACGGATATCACCTACACAACCTATGACGACTATCTAGGTTTAGAATAAACGCTAATAAAAAAGGGGCAAACGGCCCCTTTTTTATTAGCATTATTTTTAGGAAATCTAGGGCGTTATCGTTGAATCAGTCTTTGTTTCTTCTGCAGGAATAACCTCATCCTCTTTTTCAAGAGGGATAATGTCTGGCTCCGTTTCTAAAATTGGTGCTGTTTTCACATCTTCTTCAACTTTATTAGGTTTTGCCTGAAGCTCATCAAGATAGGGTTTTGGTCTATAACCACTAAGTGCCGTTATTATTGTTTCTAAACTAATATTAGGTACCGCTCGAACCGCTCTATATAACTTATCTTGTACGGTTGAGTAATACTGTAAATCTTCATTTATGGTGATAATACTATTTTCATTATTTTGAATACTGTTATTAATAAGTTCAATATCTTCATATAATTTTTTCTGCATGACCTTGCTCTCTTCCAACAAAGCAAAAACATCCTCCTGAGCTCTTAATAAGCTGTCAGCTACATTATTAACAATCAGAGTCACTTCTACAATAACGCTATCAATTTTTTCATCTAATGCGCCAGCAATTAAAGAATCAACTCTTTCAGAAATTGTATCATCTACGTACTTTTCACTTGCCAAAACATATTGTGGCGGTAATGGGATTGGAATATACGTACAGGAAATACTACCCAGGCTTAGCGATACTAGCAATAATACTTTTATTTTACTCATGTTGACCCTCTTTCTCATTTTCAAATTTTATACCCTCGAGAACCTAAAAAATATAGGTCCTTATAAAACAATAATTTTTTAAAAAATTATAATTCGTTTCCTTTAAACACAATGATAAAAACAATATCAGATTCGAAACTGCTCCTTTAATGAAAATTAGGGTCGAACCCGATAAAGCAATTATTACCCACTATCTTATCAAAAATTATGCAACAAAAGATTGATGACTTGATACCACTTTCTCTTATGTTATCCCAAAAGCGAAAAACGTGAAAAACTATCATAAATTACATAAAATAATTAATCAAAAAATTCTCGTTCTAGATGGCGCTATGGGAACGATGATTCAATCTTACCAGTTTAAAGAAAATGACTATCGTGGCCAATTATTCCGTAAACATCCTATTGACCTAAAAGGAAATAGCGACGTCTTGAATCTGACTCAGTCTGACGCCATCAAAGCCATCCATCGGGCGTATCTTGATGCTGGGGCAGATATTATTGAGACTAATACATTTAATGGAACAGAAATTTCTCAAAGAGAATATGGTCTTCAGCATAAAGTCAATGAGATGAATTTTCGCGGTGCTCAATTGGCTCGCCAAGCCCTTGACCAATATCTCATCGAGTTCCCTTCTGAACAAAAGTTTGTTTGCGGATCAATGGGACCCACCAGTACAACGGCGTCTTTATCGCCTGACGTAATGAGACCCGCTCATCGCACTATCACCTTTGATGAATTATATGACGCATACAAAAATCAAGCTGAAAATCTCATTAAAGGCGGTGTCGATGTCTTAATGGTGGAAACCATTTTTGATACGCTAAATGCAAAAGCCGCACTTATGGCAATTCAGGATTATAAACAAGAAAATAATATTAATATTCCGGTGATGGCTTCTGTCACGGTTTCAGATGGAAGCGGTCGAACGCTTTCAGGACAGACTTTAGAAGCTTTCTGGACGTCGATTCGTCATTTCGACCTATTTTCCGTAGGCTTAAATTGTAGTTTTGGTGTTGAACTCCTCAAACCCTATCTCAGAACCTTTAACAAACTAGCGGAAACGCGCATCAGCATTCATCCAAACGCCGGACTTCCAAATATTATGGGAGAGTATGATGACTCACCTCGCTATATGGCAGAATCAATAGCTGATTTTGCACAAGAAGGTTGGGTCAATATTGTGGGAGGATGCTGTGGCTCAACACCTAAACATATTTCCGCCATAAAAAAGGCTGTCGAAAATCTCAACCCTAGGCCTCTTCCATCTAAAAACCATACAAGCGTTTTGAGTGGATTAGAACGATTATTTCTCGACGAATCGAGTAATTTCTTTAATATCGGTGAACGGACCAATATCGCCGGATCATCTCAATTTAAAAAACTCCTGAAAAATAATGACTTTGAAAAAGCAAGCAATGTTGCCCGACAACAAATCGAAAATGGCGCTCAAATCATTGATATAAACGTCGATGATGATCTACTTGATGGATTAACAACGATGGAAACGCTTATTCGTACCTTCTCCTCCGACCCTGCTGTCGCTCGTGTACCCTTTATGATTGATTCGTCCAATTGGGAAATTATTGAATGCGCGTTAAAAAATATTCAAGGGAAAACCATCGTAAATTCCATCAGTTTAAAGGACGGCGAAGAAGCTTTTCTGGAAAAAGCACGTCGTGCTAAAAAATTTGGTGCCGCCGTTGTTGTAATGGCTTTTGACGAAAAGGGACAGGCTGACACATACGAAAAACGTGTCGCCATTTGTAAACGAGCTTACGAATTACTTGTAAATCAAATCAATTTCTTAGCCGAGGATATTATTTTTGATGTCAATGTTTTTGCCATTGCAACAGGCATCCCCGAACATGACCATTATGCAAAAGATTTTATAGAAACCGTCCGCACGCTCAAAGCGCTCTTTCCGCTTGTTCATTTTAGTGGAGGCATTTCGAACCTTTCTTTCTCTTTTCGACAAAATCCTCCCATTCGAAAAGCCATGCACTCCATTTTTCTTTATCATGCGATTCAAGCGGGTCTCGATATGGGGATTGTGAATCCAGGGCAACTCTGGATTTATGATAAAATCCCAAATGACATGAAAATTATTATTGAAAATGTAGTTTTGGGTAAATCAAAAACACCCGCGGAAGATTTGATTGCATTAGCAAATGGACAAATGGACATTCAGGCAGATAAGATCGACGCAGCTGTTTGGAAAAATTTAGACCTTGAAGAACGAATTCATTATCAATTAGTCGAAGGTTTGAGCGATCAAATTGAAAATGATGCCCTTGCCGCATACGAAAAACTCAAATCAGCCCTCGCTGTTATCGAAGGCCCTCTCATGTCTGGCATGAATCAAGTGGGCGATTTATTTGGCTCTGGAAAAATGTTTCTTCCTCAAGTCGTCAAAAGTGCACGTGTGATGAAAAAGGCTGTCGCCGTTTTAGAGCCCTTTATGTTGGACGGCGATGATGAGAACGCGAATAAACCTGTCATTGTAATGGCGACTGTGAAAGGCGATGTCCACGATATTGGGAAAAATATCGTTTCTGTCGTTTTAAGCGCGAATGGTTTCGCGATTCACGATCTAGGCGTTATGACATCGCTTGACTCTATTCTAAAAGCGATTCAAAATCCAAATGTCGTAGCCCTCGGATTAAGCGGACTTATTACGCCTTCCCTGTTTGAAATGATTGACGTTGCGAAAGAACTGGAGAAAATTGGATCAAAAATGCCATTATTAATTGGAGGAGCAACAACGTCAAAAACACACACAGCTGTGCGGATTGACAAGGAATATTCGGGTCTCGTTGTGCATGTAAAAGATGCCAGTCGCGCAATTCCTGTGCTTCAATCCATACAAACCAAGAGCCAGTATGATGACTATCTTCGGAGCACAAAATCAACTTATCATAGGCTTCGCCATCAATATCTCAATTTAGAGAAGCAAAAAGTTTTGGCGACCTTCAACCAAATTCAAAACCAAAAATTCAACCCCGTAAAAGCCGAGGATGTTTCGGTACCTAAAAATATTGGGATGCAAGTTTGGGAATCCATTCCTCTCGAAACGCTGGTCGATTTTATTGATTGGACGCCTTTTTTCCTGAGCTGGAATCTAAAAGGAAAATATCCGAAAATCCTTAATCATGACGAATATGGTAAAGAAGCTCAAAAAATTAAAATGGATGCTGACGCATTAATTAAAGAACTTATACTTAAGAAACTGGGCGGGATTTCAGCCGTCGTCGGTATTTTCCCAACTCAAAAAAGTGGTGATGATGTTATCATAATGGCCGAACATGGACAAAGCGAGTTGGGTATATTTCACTTTTTACGACAACAAGAAATACGATCGACTGATCAAAAATATATTTCATTATCAGACTACCTTTTCGACAATGACTTCATCGGCTTTTTTACATCAACGGCTGGTTTGGGACTGGAAATACTCATTTCCGAAAGCCAAAATAGTGGCGATGATTATCGTGTTATGATGCTTAAAGCCTTGGGTGATCGCCTTGCAGAAGCGGCGACGGAATGGCTTCATTATAAAGTCAGGACAGAGCTTTGGGGCTTTTCTCCCAATGAGAGTTTATCAATCGATGAATTAATTTTGGGGAAATATCAAGGCAGCCGCCCCGCCGTTGGTTATCCTTCTTGTCCCGACCATACAGAAAAAGAGCTCATTTGGAAACTTCTCGATGTTAAAAATAATACAGGCGCGTCCCTAACGTCATCCTACGCTATGACGCCTCAAGCAACAGTTTCAGGATGGATATTTTCACATCCAAAGGCACAATATTTCAATTTAGGAAAAATTGGAGTGGATCAATTTTCGGACTATGCAAAGCGCAAAAATATGCCCAAAGACGAGTTGACTAAATGGCTCGCACCTCATTTAATTGATAATGATTCATAAAGATATTATTTTAACTACCATAATTCGACATAGGAAACAAAATGAAAGTTATTGAACATCTTGATCGTGCGAAAAATCCTCTTTTTTCCTATGAAATAATTCCGCCAATTAGAGGACGCAATGCAAGTGAACTCATCGAAATTGTATCGGCTCTCGAACCTTTGCACCCGCCTTTTATCGACGTAACAAGCCACTCCGCCGAAGCCCAATACGAAGAGTTGCCCGATGGAACGATTCATCGGAAAATAAAGAAAAAACGGCCTGGTACCGTATCGATATGTGGCATTATACAGAATCGATTTAAAATTGACACCGTCGCCCACCTTCTCTGCAATGGTTTTACACGTGAAGAAACGGAAGATGCAATCATTGAGTTGAATTACCTTGGAATTCAAAACGTATTAGCCATCCACGGTGACGCTGTTAATTACCGAAAGAAAATTGCTGATGATCGAAGCGTTAATCAATATACTTCTCAACTAGTGAAGCAAATATCGGATCTTCGCAAAGGGCAATTTTTAGACGAAATTGATGACGCCGACCCAATAGATTTTTGCATCGGTGTTGGTGGATATCCTGAAAAGCATTTTGAATCACCGAATCTCAACATGGATCTTCGATATTTAAAAGCAAAAATCGATGCTGGTGCTGATTATATCGTGACTCAAATGTTTTTTGATAATCAACATTTTTTTGATTTCGAAAAACGATGTCGTGAAGCAGGCATTACAGTGCCAATAATTCCAGGCTTAAAAATTTTGAGCAATTCCAAACAATTGACGTCGATTCCAAAATATTTTCATATCGATATCCCTGATACGTTTACGAAAGAAATCCTCGAGAATAGACAATATTCAAAAACAATAGGACTTGAATGGGCAACAAAACAAGTCGCTGATCTTTTGGCTCATGGGGTAAAAAACGTTCATTTTTATATCATGAATTCAACAAAGTCTGTATCTCAACTTGTTAAAACTTTTCTTTAATTAAAATTGGTTTTTATGCAAGACATCGCGTTATCTTTTCTCACATAATATTTGTAATTGAATCATATTTTTTGCTTTACATCGGTTTTCTGATTTATATCTTGGAAACGATATGAATGAAATACGTTTCCAATGAACCCCGAAGAAACCAAGCAAAAAGAGTTAATCTTAAGGGAAAGCATTATTTCCATTCTCCAAGGTGGGGTTAAAAATTTTACGATTGATTCTTTTGCGCAAGGTCTTGGAATGGCAAAAAAAACAATTTATAAATTTTTCCCTTCTAAAGAGAATCTTATTGAATATACGCTCATGCATTATCTTAATAATTTGGTCGTAAACCGCACTCATAAACTGATGGAATCGGATGAAAACGCCGCGATTCAATTCTACAAAGTCAATGAAATCGCTATTCAAACACTCAAATTATTATCAACGGCACGCGTTTCTGAAATTAAAGGGAAATATCCGTCAATATGGAAAAAAATAGAAAAATTTCGACAAGATCGGCGCAATGAACTACTCATCATTTTGGATAGAGCAAAAACACAAGATTTATTAATGCCAGGCGTTGACCCTGTTACCGCGGCTGATGTCTTTGTAGGTATTATTCAAGCCACATTACAGCCCGAGGTTTTACTGCGGAACAATTTGGAGCCAGGAGAGACAGCCAAATCAATTGTAGAAATATTTACGAGGGGTATTTTTATACCCGAAAGTTTAAAGGAGATACATAATCTTTATGAAAAATAAATTCATTGAATTCATAGCAACAAAGCCTGGATTGACTATTATCATATCACTATTAATGACATTTTTTATTGGAAGTGGAGTTCGTTTTATAATTATTGATGATGATTTAATGAACATGCTGCCGGGGAATTTGGCATCCAAGCAACTCTATGACGAGGTGATGGATGATTTTGGGAATAGCGATGTTATGTTTATTGCCTACGGTATTGAAGGCGAAAATGCACTCAATAAAAAAACGCTCTCAATCTGTTGGGACATTACCGAAGCTCTTGAAAACATCGAAGGTGTTGACGAAATTGTTTCTATCAGCAATACGAATGCAATTGAAAGTGATGATGGATTCATGGCCGTAGGCGATCTTCAACCTAATCGTGATTTGAATGATGAAGAATTAGAAAGAATCATAGGATATCTTGATGCAAATCCTGATTTTAAATTGAGGTTTTTATCCGATGATGGATTTTACTTAAACCTTATTGTCAGGACACTGAAAGAGGGTGATTTAAACGCAATCACTCACGAAATTGACCGCATTAAAGAAACTAATTTAAATGATTATGATGTCCATATTGGTGGCCAAGCTTATGTGACAGGAATTGTTCCACAACTCATAATGGGAGATACTCAAAAATTAATGCTCGTCGGTGTTATTCTTATGGTGCTCATTTTATTGGCAAATTTGCGATCCCACCCAGCCGTAGGTTTGGTGATGGTAACGATTCTATTATCTGCCTTAGGGATGATGGGATTTATGGGGTATATGGTTAAAATCACGGGCTCTCCTCGTTTCTATTTTACTCTTATCAATTCTCCCATGCCAATCATATTACTTACAATCGCAAACTCAGATGGTGTTCACATTATTACGCGCTTTTTTAGAGAACTTCGAAGTCATCAAGAATCTGACACCGCTATTAGACGGACACTTAAGGGACTTATGTTGCCCGTATTTTTGACGTCTTTAACAACTGCTCTGGCGTTTGTTACATTGGTCTCAGCACCTATAATGCCCGTGACTGGAATGGGATTGTCTTTGGCATTTGGTGTTATTTGGGCCTGGGTTCTTTCAATTACTTTTTTACCGGCAGTATTAGGAAAAAAAACATGGAATCTAACGAGTAAAGCCATCACACATAAAAGCTTTTTTGAAAAAGCGAGTGCAAGTTGGGGCAATATCCTTGTTAAAAACCCCAAACTAATACTCAGTATTGGCTCATTGATTGTCCTCGTGTCTATCATTGGCGTATTTTTGGTCGAAGTAGAGGTCAATATCCTCTCCTTTTTCAAAGAAGGCAGCGACATCCGAAATTCATATGCTTTTCTAGATGACAAGATGCTAGGAACGATGACAACCGTTTTTCGTTTTGATGGCGACATCAAGGATCCGAAAGTTTTAAATGATATGGAAACGCTGCAAAACCATTTGGAAGAAAATCCAAAAGTCACTATGACTATTTCTATTGCCGATGTCATTAAACAAATGCATAAATCTGTCATGGATGACGACCCCACATACGAAGTTATTCCCAACACTAAAGAAGAAGTAAATAATTTATTCACCCTCTATGGTATGTCAGGCGATCCCGACGATTTTAGTAGTTTAGTGAGTTATGAATATGATCAAGCGATTGTTACGGCAATGCTAAAAAGTGTTTCGACCAATGAGATTATAACGTTTGCAAATGAAACCGATGATTTTCTAAGGGGTCACCTTTCCAGTGGTGCGGATGTAAAATCGACAGGTCTGCTGATAATCTTAAAAGATTTTGTATATCTTGTCATTAATTCGGCCATTTATAGTTTGATTGCATCCATTATTCTCATTGGTTTGCTTGGAGCTTATTTCTTTAAATCCTACAAATGGGGTGGGCTGGCGATATTACCATTAACATCCGCAGTTTTGCTCAATTTTGGATTAATGGGATTAATCGGCGTTCAACTCAGTCATATAACGGCTTTGTTGTCATCAATTATTATTGGCGTCGGCGTTGATTTTGCCATCCATTACATAGCTGAGTTTAGGACATTATTAAAGCAAGGTGTCACAGCTAATAAAATTTCGGCTGCTGTTATAAGCGAAGTGGGCTATCCTATTTTTTTGGATGCAGCTTCGAATATGGGTTTTATTGCACTTGTTATTTCCGCCTTTTTACCCATCCAGTACATTGGCGGGCTGATGACATTTGCAATGATTTCCACATCCATCGGAACATTAACGCTCTTAGCAGCATCGACAGAATTATTAAAAAAGAAAATCTATGCTTTTGAAAATATAAGATTACAAATTAAAGGAAACCAATAATGAATAATATTTCAATCCTGAGTTTAATCCTTTCCATATTTATCTCTCAATCCATTGCAGATGATGGCTTTAAATTAGCCAAAGCGATGGAAGATAGACTGGCTCCAATTGATATAAAATCCGAATCAACCATGATTTTAACCAATAAGGACGGCAAAACACGAATTTCGAAACTAAAATCTTGGGCTGGTGAAGATAATAAGAAGCAAATTATCTGGTTTTTAGAGCCAAAAGATGACAGAGGTGTTGCGTTTTTAAAAATTGAACATGAGGGTGGCGATGACGAAATGCGATTATGGCTCCCTGCTTTTAAAAAAGTTAGACGGATTTCGTCGAACAAAAAATCGGGCTCGTTTATGGGCTCCGACATGAGCTATGAAGACATGACAACTCGTGAACTAGATGAATATGATTATTCCATTGAAGGCAGCGACATCGTCGATGGAAAAGAGTGTTTTATCTTGATTAGTATTCCGAAAGATAAAAAGGCAAATTCCTATTCAAAATTCAAAACATGGGTTACAAAAAAAGATACGCTTGCTATAAAAGAAGAAGCCTATGATAAACGAGATAAATTATTAAAGCTCAGGACAATTATATTTAAGAAATTTGACAAATACACGATTCCTGTTGAAATCTATGTAGAGAATGTTCAACAAAATCATAATACGCGCTTAAATATTGACCATATTGAAGTTGATACAAAAATAGATGATAGCGTATTTCAAGAAAAAAATCTTAAACGCATACCGTAGGGGAATTCTTATATGAAACGCTTTTTATTTTTTCTAATTCCCATTCTCTCCATAGCTCAATTTGAGGTTAGTGGAAATATAACACCGCGAGGACAGTTTTATTTAGATTCGTTAGATACGCATATAGATTTACCATTTCGTATCGGAGAACTTGAAGCAAATTTAAAAGCAGGCGATTTTTATGCCATTGCAAGTTTAGCGATTGAAACACGATGGGATTCGATTAAGAATCCTGATTATGATTTACGAGAAGCTTATGTGTCATGGGTTCCAAGCTTTGGTGAAATTATGTTGGGCAAACAAATCATACCATGGGGAGCGGCAGACGGAAATAATCCGACAGATAATCTCCAACCCTATAATTTTTATTATCTCTTCAATTCAGGAACCGATCGGAAAAATGGGAGTTTTGCCTTAAATAGTAGTGTGTATCTAAATAATCTGTTAGTCCAAGCGGTAGTGCTTCCATTCCACGAATCCAATACACTCATTAAATCTACGGATCCTTTTCCCGAAAATTTAAAACCGCCGAGAGACTTTACAGACGATGAGATATTTTTTGTCGATGGCGCAAACGAGCTGGAACTTGGTATCCGAATCCGTTGGAGCGGTACCGACTCGGACTTCGGATTCTACTACTTTTCAGGTAATGATAGAAATCCAAGCCCTTATGAATTTGCATTTGTTCCCCTTCAGGGTCCGACGGGTCCATTATTTGAAATGCCAACAAAATTAGGATTTCGCAAAACTCTGTTTTATGGCTTAGACGGCGTGTCTTTTTGGGGTGATTTCACATTTCGTTTTGAAGGTGCATATTTTCAAACCCATAATTCAAGTGAAAGTCAATACGATTTAAGTGCTGACTATTACCAGACAGTCTTGCAACTTGAATATTCAACACCTTGGGACATCACCGTAACAGCCCAATATATACAAAGTGCAACATTGAATCTCGACTTTGAGACACACGTTTTTCCTAAGACAAGTAGATTTGTACCTTTAGATATTGAGGATGCCTTTATGCCTGGCATGGGTACACCTTTCGCCATGATTACAAATAAATCTATTATGCTCATGAGTTCAACGGAGCTTTTTGATAGTGATTTAGAACTAGGTTTCGCTTCGTTAATTGATTTAGAAGAAACAGGTGCAATGGTGAACATTTCCGTCAATTATTTGATTGAAGAGAAACTAGAGTTAGGTTTGGGAACGAGTTTTTTCAAAGGTGAAAATACGGAAACGAACAATTTCCATGCAATGGAATCATTTTCGAATGCTAGCGTAAATTTGAGTTTTAAATTTTAATGAGTGCTGCACGTGTGGAAAATTGGATGACCCAAAATGATAATCCCCAAAATTTTTAAAGTAAATCCTGAGTCCATTAAGGCTTCATTTATTGAAATGAAGTTTAAATATATTGCAAAAAATATTTCAGCCTTTGAGATCCAATCCGATTTATCGGGTGTTGATTTATCTTTAGATGACTTATTTCATTCAGGAAAAGTCAATCAATCTAGTCCACTCTTTTTAGGTAAATATTCCAGTTCTGGCATTGATATGGTAAATAAACGGTTTGGTTTTTATCATTTAGCCAGACGAAAAGGTTTGAGAAATCTTAAAATTACAATCCAAACAAATGATCCATTTCGTCATATACTAAGAGTTTACAATAATAATGTCATCAAAGAATCAAATTTAGTATTTGAATTTATTGCTCGTTTTCAAACCTTGATTCCACCGTCGGATTCCGAACTAAAGACAAAATTTCCTGAAATTAAAGTTCTCTATATTGAGTGGCTGAATTTACAAAATCCGATCCGATCATTTTCAAAGACGCGTCCGCCTTTGCCGGGTCAAAAGTTTCCAGGTTTAGGTATGGGAAATGAAATATTATCACTTTTTACAATTATGTCACGACATTTAAAAGTTGACGCATTACTCAATGTCCCCCAGTATTATCATACAGCCCTGATGTTCAGTAAGCGTTTCAAATTTTTTAATCCCTATACTCAGGGAAAAGTTCAAGCGATTTCAAAGAGTCTTTGGAGTAAATATCGACTTGCTGTAATCGCTTGGGCAGCAGATTATGAATGTATTAGAGATCTTGATAGCGGAGAATATTTCACGTGGAAGGCTGAACAACAAATCGTGCCTATACATCCAAAATTAAAACAATATTTTAATAGTGATGGCTATCAAAATTTGGTTCTAGAAACTCAGGAAAAATTACGATTTGAAATAGATGAAGTTCTATTGAAAGAAAAATTGAAAACAAATCCTAATGATCAATTTTCGTTTTAGGTAAATAAAATAAAATTCAGCGAAATCGTGCTGCTGTTTGATATAGTCTTAACCCTAAATTAAACTATTTAGAAAATGTAATAACGCTACTTTTCCAGACTTCTCTTTCTTGTTTAAAAGAAGAATCGGCCTTATCACGGTTTATCAACCCCGTAATAGCAATTGAAAGAATAGTAATGATAATTAATAATCCAGCAGGAAGTGCTATTTCCGACTTTCCTCTCTTACTGCGAAATGTTTGCATGTGCAATTCAACCCAATACTCTAAAATGTTATCTCTTTCCCCACGACTTTGATAGAGATTATCAAAGCGAGGCCAATATAGAATGGGTGAGATTTATCACAAATCTTTTTTCACCAATTTTGTCTAAAGTTTATACGTTTTTAAAAAAAGTAAAAAACAACTTATTGACTAAGAACCAATTCTATTAATTGCACGATATCTAAAACATTGAGAACGAGGTTATTATCCAAATCAGCATAGAAAAAGGCATCATCGGATAAAGGATTCATACCTGTAACATGCTCAATTGCCAGTACAACGTCTGCTACATTGATAACGCCGTCCATAGAAACATCTCCTCGATCATAAGGATAATTTCGATAACCTAGAATTTTGATATTATCAACAAAAAAACCGTCGCCTTCTACGTAACCATCTGTGAGGAGCCGGAAAGCAATTTTAAAATTTTCCGAATCCTCAAAATTTGACAAATCCATAGTTTCAGTTGTCCACGTCGAAACCACACCCGCATAACCCGGTTGGCCAACAGGTTGAACTGAGGCTCCATTCCCAGGTGTTGTATGAGCTCCTTCAAGAGCCGTCCATGAATTGCCATCGTCGTTTGAAGCCATCACTTGAACAAAATCCCAACCCGCTTCCACATCCATTCTATATTCGAATTGAAGTTGTGGAGACGAGATTTCTACCAAAGAGACATTTTGAACGAGGGTCATCCAAGAATCAGCATTTGCTTGATAATACCCATTGGGTGAATCATTGAACGAATAAGAATCAATGGCAGGATTGCTGGTTCGACCCCAATAAAGGCTATTCCAATTATTTGCATTTACTTCAGCATTATCCGCGAATAATTCATTCATTTCACCCACGAACCAACTGAGAGTATCACTTTTCGTAAAAGAACCATTATTTAATGATACGATTAAAATCGCTTTTTCACCGTGTAGAGCATTGATCGTAAATTGAAAAGTCTCATCGTTAATTTCAATACTTTCTTGGGCATTTAAACTTTGCAGTTCAAAGCTAGGAACGGCAATTGAGATAGATGAATCAGGGCTTGAATATTCTATCGAATTTATATTTGAAATCTGATCACCAAGACCTTTATTTTTAACAACCAAATTCCCATTATAAATGGAGTCTGTTTCTAAATATTCATCTTCTCCAAAAGAAAATGAAAGCATTTCGGGATAAGATCCTGCTACGAGAGAGAGACGAATATTCATGCTTAGATTTTCTTCGACAAGTTCATCAATGTTGTCTTCACCTGGCCAAAAACCGCCATCGTTGGAGCCACCGACTTCCGGTGTAAAATTGATGATCCCTTGGTCGCCATACATCCAATCAACGGCATCACCATTCGTCATATAACCGACGGTCTCAATTCCTGTCCCAAAGAGATAGCCATTATCAACGACTAAATCTTGTCCTAATTCTTGAAAAATACTTAAGTCTGGTTCTGGGGGTTCAAAATTGACATCATAGCCAAAAGGTCGGATAAGTAAATCACTATAAGTATGATAATTAAAAACGGTTATAAAATCGTGTGCCAGAACAAAATTCTTTACTGCATTGGTTTCACGCTCACTAAACGCCGATTCTCCTCGATACGTTTCGCCACAGGGATCTGCGCTTGACCCATTGTTATCATAACCCCATTCGTACCCATAATTTCGATTGAGATCAACGCCATTATTTGTAGAACAATTCAAATGTCGATTTTTGCGTTGCATGCCGCCACCGTTTGGGTGAGTCGCTTCGTTATAAGCATATCCGTCGGGGTTAACAACTGGCATAAACCAAATCTCACGTTCATTTACGAGGTAATTTAAGACTGGATCTGAGTCGTAATTTTCGACAAGCTGCCAAGCAAAATATAAAATTGTCATCATTGCAGCGGGTTCGCGAGCATGTGTTAAACTATTAAAAAATACTTCGGGTTCATCTTCATCAACTTCAGGATTATCGGAAATTTTAAAGGCCCACAAATGACGACCTTGTAATGTTGTGTCGATACTAATTTTTTCACTGACTAAGTTTGGATATTGTGTAAAAAGGGAATCCATTTCATTGACAATTTCATCATAGGTTAGATATCCTCCCATGCTGCCATGGCGATATTCTCTTGATGATTGCGTCTCAGCGAGTTGCTCCTCATAAAAAGAAGCCATGTCATATTGGAGCATTTCATACTGTAGACCCGCATCATCAATATTATTAAGCTCATATTCATTGGCAAAACACTCAACAAAGACGCCATCTTTGATTCGACTGCCTTCTAAATCGATACCTGACTTATATATATGGGACATGTCGGCTTTTGAATTAAGGCGAATCCTAACTTTATGTACCAAGTTGTTGTCTGCCCATACAACTTGTGACATTAAAAGAAGTGAAAGTATGATTGTTGATATTATTTTAGGCATCTTGGATTTCCTTTTTCGTGAGTTCATCCCATAGGATAAATAATTATAGATGGAATCAAAAGAAATGCTTCTTACATCTTATTAACGATTGACGAAACCGTGTTTTAAATTTCCTTAACTTACCGCATGATTATTGAATGAGCCAATCATATACACGAGACGATTCTGGCGCTTGAGCGCCTCCACCCCACCACTCGCCTGCTTCTTGGCGAACTTCACGGAAATTACCTAATCCTGCTCCACCATGGTCATCTTGTAAGCCGACGACTACTTGAATTTCCATAGATTTTGAAGTCATCTCAAAGATATCATTTGGCAGACTAAATTGTATTATTTTAGAATCAATATTTCCAATAGCATGACTTGGTTCAGATGGTAAATATTCTGCTATGGGAGATAATTTGTCATCCAATATTATTATTCCGCCTGAAACATAAATACTGCAATCTGCCAAAAATCCATGCTTCCAGATGTCATTTGCATTCTTCCCAATAATTGACGAACCTTTTCCATCATTTATATCCAAGCCAATCGCTATATAGGTTAATTGATAACCGTATTCAGGATGCCAGCCTGGATCAACAAGATTTTCCATTGCTATAGTAAATACTGTAAATTGATTCCCTCGTTTCACTTGGATTGATTGAATATCTGCGATTCCTTTTTGAAAGCTTCTATTTAATGGATAATGATACGAACCGCTTTCACCTCTGTCATCGCCAATTGCATCGATGAGTTCAATAATTTTTGTAGTTGAAACGGATGTTTTAATTTCACGAGGTGTTAAAAGTCGATGATTCGGCCCCGCTAATGAAGGAGGGTTAAGTGTCGTATCAATTTCGCAATAAGTAAATGTATTTTCAGGATATTTGGTTGGGTAGGCCGATATCTTGATGACTTCTATGTCATCAGGAATCGTCCATTGTTTCATAAGTATTTCGTGTTTTAGGATAGCTGATTTACCGACCCAATTAATTTGAATCTCTCTTTCGACACCGTCGAGTAAAAGGTTAATGCTTAATTTTACAGGTGATATTGCGCCTCGATTAAGCATAATAATATATTGGGATTCACCCTTTAAATACTCCCCTTCTATCCAATCATTTCCCATCCGAAAACGAAATTTTATGTCGTTTAAGCCATCAAGAAGTCGAGGCGATAAATCTAATTCTATCCCCGAATCAATACTTAAATCTGGATGAATTCCGAGGATATCCTGATTGAAAGTTCGTAGATATTCGGCAAGACTCCATGCTTGGCTATAAGTGCCAGAAAGCTGCAAATCATTATGATGTTCTCGTGGCCAAGCATCTGTCACTTCAGCGATGCCCCCTAATGCACCTCTATGCAACACGAGATTGCCTAATTCATTGAACAATGTTTCAGCCATTTTGGTTTGATTAAATTCATAAGCTTTTGAGATAATTGGGCCGCTATTCCACGTCCAAATAATGCCATTATGATACGCCTCATCTTTGACGTAACGACTTGGCAATTCGTGGTAAGGATGAAAAGCTGCATCATCTTGAGCAAGGGATAAAACACCATTTTGAGTCACAAGTTTTGAGCTTAAAAACCTAAAATCGTCAAAAGTTACAATTGATGAATCGAGAGCAGGAACTAATAAAGCGTTCGGACGGATTTGCGTGTCTACACTTCCATCTTTGTTGATATGATCCGCTAAAATGCCATTATGTGTATCCCAATAAAGTGAAATATTTGCTTCAATTCGATGAATAATATCAGCATAATCTGCATTTGAATCTAATTTTAATATTTGAGTGATTCTTTCCGTAACTTTAAGCTGATCTAACCACAATTGTTGAATGTCGATGGCACGATTTCCACGAGGAGACCAGGGGCCATCAGCTCCTTTCGCATCCATCCACGTATCCGCATCATCGTGAATAAGAAAGCCATGTTCATCTATGTTTCGCAAAGCTCCGTCCGTTGCCATTTTTATGGATGGCCAAATTATTTCTAATAATGTTTTATCACCCGAATAACGATAATAATCCCAAGCGGAACGCACAAACCAAGGCGTGCCATCCGTCGTATTGTAAATAATGTCAATCGGCATGGCTCGATTGGGTACACGACCATAAGTCACCGATGCAGGATTTGTGTCCTGCAGTTCTGCGAAAGAGAGTAAAATTTCGCGAGCCGTTTCAAACTCACCTGAGACTAAAACTGTTCCCATAAAGCTAATGAATGTGTCCCGCCCCCAATAATCGTCAAACCATGGGAGACCTGCATAAATGCCTTTGCCTAATTGATTCATCACCAATGCATCAAGGGCCGAATTGGCCCAAAAAAGAGTCGAGTCCAATGTCGAACTATTTGAAGTAACGTCGGTTTTTGCGAGTCGTTTTATCAGTCTTAATTCACGCTGTTTCTTGAATTGAATAATATTCTCATTCGAAAATAATTTTGCATTTTCACCTAATTTAGTTGCGGAAATGACAAGCCATCCACTTTTTTCCTGATTTAAATTAAAACGAAGTATCGAACTAAAACCATTAATCGAAGCGCTTTGAGAAAACTTTATCAAATGAGACGAACTTTGAATGGTCATATCATAATTGCGCGTTTCATTTTCAAATGTTACGAAACAATTTTTTGCTTGGTTGTAATATTGCGATATAGCAGGAAGCGTTATGGCAACGACGAGGGAATCATCTGCCTTATTCAATCGTTCATATTCAATTAATACCGATTCCATGGTATCGAGCAATGTCCATGTTAACCTTAAATTATTCTGATTTACGTGCTCAAGACTCAATGGCGAAACCGTATAGTTTGTGATGTTGTTGAGAATATTATTATCACCTAAATAGAAATCAACACCATGGAAAATCTTTTGTTTTGAGACCGTTAATCCATGCCAAGGAGAAAAATAGGAAGTGTCCGAAGCGAGATAAAGAACAGCACGACCTTTATCCGTAAAGGCGATGCTTCGATGCGTCCCATAATTTTCAAGAATAGGCCATTTAGTTTCCGTTTTATGGCATCCTACAATAAGTAGCGAAACAACAAACGCGATACAGATGTTTTTTAAATACATGATTTTTTAGCTCTTAAATTTCTAATAGTTTTCACAATAATGCAAATTTAAAAACAAAATATTCCCCATTTAAGGGGAATATAATGTTCAATCAAACACATTGAATTGGTTGTGCAATGTTTGTAAATCGCTTTAGAATTTAAAATAGATGGCGCCTAGATAAGGTTGAAAATGTATCCCAAAACGCAGCCAATCTGAATAGGCATAGATAAACCCTATGTCAAAATGTATTGGATCGATGGGTGTTCTTTCAATTGGAGATATTGAAAGCCCACTATCGTCATAATCCATTAATTGCCACCATTCGACATAGGTTGGGTCATAGAATATCTCATAATTAAAAATAAAATTTCGTTTGACATCAACCGCGCCTGCAAAATAGATTCGGTAGTAACTTTTTTGAGAATTGCTTATATAGCCGTAGAGTGCACCGAATGTCATACTATTGCGACCCGCTCCATCACTTTTGGCGCTGGATACAGTATAGGCTGCAAAAACTTCATAAACTTGCGTTGGTTTACCTAAATTCGTATTGACATAACCTCGCTCGAAATAGTTTGATTCCGTATTATACCTCGTTGTGTCTGATCCATAACTACTATTATAATAATAACTATCGCCTAAACTCAATTCGGTTCCAATCCGATTATAAGCGCCATAATAAGCTTTATCATAGGCAAGATGAACCCATTCATTTCGATACGTAGCTTCATTATATTCATAATAGCCTTTATCGACGACGAATTCTTGTCCTGTCCATTCATAGCGAAGTGGATTTTTACGTATGTTGTAATGAAATCCAACAGAAAGCGCTTTTTCTTTTTCGATATTGCCTGATTTATAAATTTGGAATTTGGGTCTAAAATTAAAGTTCCCCATGATATAGTCCGCCCAACGTGATGTAATTTGAACACGATCCGTAATACCAAAGCCCCATGAAAGACCACTTAAATAAAGTACACCTCTTTCAAGCGTGTAGCCAGTAGGCTCGTAAAAAATGTCAATCTGCTGTTCATTGCTCATGGAAAATCGTGATGAATTAAACAAACGATCGGATTGACTATTTTTTAACAAATAATTAATGCTCTCAACGTCTGGTTTAGCGACTTCCATAATCCCAAAGGTTGATTTTACAATAACGGATTGATTACTTTCCGTCATCAATTGTCCTTTAATAATATCACCCGATTTCAAAACGACCTCAACAATTTCGATTAATAAATCTTCTGAGCTTATTTCAATTTGACCGTAAGTCGTTTTAACATTCATTACTTGCGTGCTGTCGTTAATCGATATTATTTCACCTGTAATAACATCTCCTGACTGCAGTGTAAAAACACGTTGTTGCCCAAAAAGTAAGGTACTTGCCAATAAAAGTAGTGTTAAAAATCGTCTCATAACTCCCCCATTATTTTAGCAAGGTGATCTTCGATGTCATTTTTGAATTCCCTTGCATGGTTTCAATCTCGCTAACAACAAAATATAGTCCTGATGGTACACTATTTCCATATAAATCAAGACCCTTCCACATTATTTTTTTATTTCTAAAATTTGTGTTTTCGCTCTTCGAATAGACAATTTCACCACGCAAATTATAAATATCTAAACGTAGCGATAATGCTTCTGAAGGGATATTGTACTCAATGGCAATAGATTGATTGAATGGGTTCGGATAAAGTCCTTTGAGCTCGAAACTATTAGGATTTTGGATACTTTTTTGGGCGTCATTAGGATAGATGTAGTTCGTAAAAATCATCATTCCGTAGGCAGGGATTGTTAACTCGCCGTAATTCCCATCAGCAGTCGTCAAAGAATTCGCTGGATCAATATAATTATGCCAATCTCCGGCACTCATAAAGGGAACATTTTGTACTGTTTGTGAGCTACCTGAAAAATTAGCGATAATCGTTACTTGGTCACCACGCCCAGAGAAAAAGGTATCATTAAAGCCCCAAACAATGACTCGCTCCGTGGTATAGCGCCATAAATCTTGATACGCTCCGCGCCACATGGCTGGATTATGTTTTCTCAAAGTGATTAGTTGCTTGTACAAAGCAAGATGCGATTGACCTCTTTCGGTGTCAAGTAATGACCAATCCATGGGTCTATACGAGAGTTTGTCGTTATCGCCGCCGACCCAGCCACTCTTCATTCCAAGTTCTTGACCTTGCCACATCATTGGAACACCTAAAGAAGTAAATGTCATAGCCGAATAAAGTTTGTCGCGTTGGAGTGCTATCGTTAAAGGCACGCCGCCCCATTGAACCATCTCCATAATGAGGGATTGCTCATCGTGGGTAACAATTGATTTGATGGCTTGTGTTCGATTGCTATACGATGAGCCAGTATTACTGTACTCTCTTAATTTGATGACTTGTTCGCGCATCGTTTCCAATGATATGGGACTATATGCTTCATCATAGAGACGGTCTCTAAAACTATCATGCCAGCCTGCGTCCAATTGACTATTTGCAATTAAATAAGGGTCGGCAGGTAAGTGCTCGGCTATTTGCATGAGACTTGGATCAAAATTATTCATGGCTGTTACCCAGCCTAAAATACCATAATCAGGTTGCGCCATGTCCCAACCAATGCCCCTCGTAAAGTCATAGCGATAGCCATCAACATGAAATTCTTCAATCCAACGTTGTTGAATAATCCGGACATGTTCTTGCATTTCATCGGTGAAATGGTCTAAATCAATCATGCCGTAAGAATTTTGAGTTTCGTTAGGTCGTAAGTCTGTCCAATCTTTGCAATATGGATTGAGTGCGAAATTTGGCTGGATTTGCCATAATGGACCTGAACTATTAACATGGTTCCATACAACATCCAATAGGATGGAAATTCCGCGATTGTGTGCCTCATTAACAAGCGCTTTGAATTCATCAGGCGTTCCGTAAGTGGATTCGACTGCACCGTAATGTGTAGGATTGTAGCCCCAAGAACGTTCGCCTGGGAATTCCATAACAGGCATCAATTCGATAGCATTGATCCCTAAACTTTGGAGATGATCAAGACGATTGATAAGATGTGAAAATCGACCGTTTCCGCTTCCCATCGCTGCATAATCATCAAGATGTAGTTCATAAATAATCATCGTATCTTTGGCGGGTCTTTCAAATTCTTGGTCAGTCCATGTAAATGGCGTTGCGCCTATATGAAAACGAGTTCGGTCGTTGATAACTTCCACACTATAAGGATCTGAGATACGACGACCGTCAATAAGTACATATTCTAAATCGTAATCGCCTGCACTTAAGTTTGATTGCATCCACCATATATCGGATGTCTCAGAAGCGCGATTCATAGGTATTGCAGCGCTTGTTTCGCCAACAACACCCGCCTGCGTTATTAATGCAAGGACAACGGATTGTGCTGGTGCATAAATCAAATTGGTTACACCAGAACTTGAAATATTTTGTCCATAGGTAAGTCCATCAGGAACAGGAGCGATATTGATGACAATGGCGGGTTGATGATAAACCTGCAGTGTGTCGCCATCAATTACAGCCAGTACTTCATACGATTCATACAGTGATTGGGCTGGTTCAACGGGATAATGAAATATGCCATCAGTGCGATGAAAGCTCAATGCGGAAACCGTATCGCCGGCAACAATGGCTAATATAGCGCTGATTGTGCTATTGGTAAAAATGCCAACGCTCATGGCATCAACGAGCCCTGTTTCATTTAAATGACGAGAGGGTTGAAAGAACAACGGATCTTGAGCCGTAATAAGGGAATTTTGCCATCCATCTGTCGTCATGAGTGGATTGTATGGATCGGGAATCCAGGCATTTTCACTTCCCGTACTATTGTAATGGTAATGAATTTTGTACTCATGTTCGACACCCATTTCAAGGGGATATGTTCGCACATAGGAAAAAACTGATGCATCATAAATCATTTGTGAAGGAGCAGAAACGGAAATGATGCCATTATTGTTTGGGCCCCAATCAAGTGCATCGACATCTGGCATTGTTCCAGGTACATAGACTCTTAAAAACGTATCGCTGGGACGCTCCATATATCGGAATGTTACATCGAGAGTTTGGGCAGAAAGAGTTGATATACTCAAAATCAAGAAAAATAGAACGCTCGATATTTGCCCTTTCTGAGATTTTGAATACCATTTAATGTGCTTTGCGGGTTTCATATTTTGCTCCTTATAGCTGAATATAATATTTATTGTCATGATTAATATTTTTATAAATTTGAATCATTAACCCACCCTAACCCCTCCCAAGAGGGGAATGAGATATGTGGATAATTGAGTGTTTTGTTTTTCGTTTTCATATGATCTTCCAGTCTTTATTTGAAAGAAATTCCTAAAAAAGATAAGTTCAAGAAGACTGAAACTATTTCCTTTTTAATATGATTATTTTTCATCGGTAGATTCATTATTTAACCTTGTTTCTCAAGCTCTAAGCTATTCCCCTCTTGGGAGGGGCTAGGGGTGGGTTTCTTTTCCCCCAAATCATTTTTGTGTTCATCAATCCAATAGTGTAAAGTCATGAGCACCTCATTTAAATTTTGTTTTATATATAAATCGTCGAATCTCAAAAAACGAACACCTAATTTTTCTAGATTCTTCTGTCTTAAGGCGTCTCTTTTATCAGTGGAAATATGACGGTGATTTTCTCCATCAATTTCAATAGCTAGTTTTAATTCTTTTGCATAAAAATCGACTATATAGTGATCAATCGGCCTTTGTCGGCTAAAATTAAATCCCGTCTTTTTTTGTTTTAATTCATTCCACAATATTGCTTCTGAAAAAGTCAATCTCTTTCGCAATTTAAGCGCTAGCGATTTGAGTTTAGGGTCGTAGGGCAATATGTATTTTTTAAAGGTCATCTTTTTACTAACCCACCCCTAGCCCCTCCCAAGAGGGGAAGGAAAGAGTGGTATCACAAAAAGGTTCTGAAATGACAAAGCACATAATTTCTATTTAAAGACTCCAAACTGGTTGGCTGGTAGTGTCAAGGTTTCATCATCGCTTGCTTCAAATCCGCCACCTAAAATCTTATTATAGCCTTTTGCTTTAAAACTAAACGCATTGTTCGAGAAATTAAACATCCAGATTTGCTCGCCACGTTTGAGTCCCAAAATTTCTTTCGTATTATCTTCTAAAAAGATTTCAACCTCCTCGTGGATAACATCCCTTCGAAGTTGTAAAATTTTTGCCATTTCATTTTCGAGTTGGGGCTCTTTGTCCCAAATGACGATGTCTTTTTCAAATAAACTTGGTTTATGTGCATCGCCACGCTCTTGACCTGCATAGATCAGTGGATTACCAGGCAGCATTGCAGCCAAAGCCCAAGCTGTTAAATTTAAATTGGAATCATTGAAATTGTGCCGAGAACGTTCTTTATCATGATTCTCTGTAAAGCGCATCCTCAAACTGTTTTTGGGATACATAAATTTTTCATTATCAATACTTTTTTTAATTTCATAAACCAAGGCGTTGTTAGAGGTGATTTCCATGAGAACTTCCCAGATATTCCAAGAATAAGTCATATCGTGACCACTGAGATGTAAGTCTGGTTTTGCACCTTCGGCGAGGAAAAAGATGTCGGATTTAATTTTCTGACATTCTGCTTTCGCCTCAGACCAAAACGTATTGGGCACTAATTCTGCAACATCAAATCGGAAGCCGTCAATATCGGTCTCCTGCACCCACCATCGTAACATTGTTTTCATGTACGACTGCAACTCGGGGACATCGTAGTTAAAATCTGCAACGTCGCTCCAGTCATCATTCGGTGAAACTACATTTCCATCCGCGTCTTGACTGTACCAATCTTTATGGTCAACGATGAGTTGATTATCCCAAGCACTGTGATTCATTACAAAATCCAAAATAAGTTTCATATCCAGTGAATGTGCCGTTTGAACCAGCGATTTAAAGTCATCTAAATTGCCTAAATCGGGACTTATGCCGTAATAATCCTTTACAGAATAGGGACTACCTTTGGAACCTTTACGATGTATTTCACCGATGGGATGAATAGGTATGAGCCATAAAATATCGATTCCGAGCGCTTTAATCCGAGGCAAGTCGGCTTCCAATGCTTTGAATGTGCCTTCTTTTGTGTGCTGCCGAACGAAAATTTCGTAAAGTGTGGCATCTTGAATCCATTCTGCGGAAGCAGGCATAATTTCGTAACTTGCAGGTGTACGCACGAGATCCTCCTCAAAAATAAATGGAACCAACGCTACCGATTGATTGATGCCTCCGGGACCACCTGAATCATCAATGCGAACTGTCAAGGTATGGAGGCTATCGATATAAACACGATTGGAAATATCAATAAAGAATTTTTGGCCATATCCAATATGTTCGCCAACGCGACGACCATCCAGCCATACAACGGCGTTGTCATCAACACTTTCGAAAACCACGGCAAGTTTATAACCAGCAGCCATGGGTCCAATTTGAAATGTTCTCGAGTACCATCCAAAGCCATCGTAGGAGCCATCTGGCCAAAACCCTGGAACGGCTTGATCTATCCAATCGGATCGATCGAGTTCTGGCAAATGATATCGCTTAAGTGCACCTTCGTCATTGGCGTCATATATAAACTTCCAATTTCCATCCAATGAAAGTGGTTTGTCCATGAGTTTTTGGCAATTGGAAAGCATGAGAAATGCAAGAATCATGAGTACGATTAATTTCAGGTGTTTATACATTTTTTCTCCCAGAAGATTTCGTAATTATTCATTAGCCTTTTACTGAACCCAAGGTCAGCCCACCGATAAGATAGCGTGTCAAAAATAAAAACAAGGTGACTGCAGGTATAGAGACAATGATGGCACCAGCTGCGTAGAGTCCCCATTCTGTATTCATGTTGGCTTGGAAAGTTTTGAGTCCCACGGGAAGCGTAAAGAGTTCGTCATACCATAGAATTTGTGCGGCGACGATATACTCCGTCCATGCAGCCATAAATGAAAATAGTGCTGTAATAACCAAAGCTGGCGACGCCAAAGGCAGTATAATTTTATAAAAGGCTTCGAATCGTGATGCTCCATCAATGCGGGCTGCCTCTTCAAGAGAGTATGGAATGGTGTCGTAGTAACCCTTCATCTGCCACACACAAAAGGGCAATGCGGTTGATGAATAAATTATAATAAGTCCCAGATAGGTATTTACGAGATGCAATTTCGACAACATGATAAACAATGGTAGCAGAAGCATTGTTGCGGGAAACATTTGCGTCACTAATAAACTCAGTAAACTGGCTTCGCGACCGGGGAATTTAAATCTAGAAAGTGCATAGCCCGATGTTGATGCAAGGACAACACCTGTAATTACAACGACAATCGTTACAAAAATTGAATTCCCCGCCCATCTTAAAAATTGATGTTCCGTAAAGAGCTTAATGTAGTTATCAAAATTCCAATCTGATGGAATTATTGCGAGAGATTCGTTTAAAAGATTATCGCCAGGCCTTATTGAAATTGTGATAACCCTTAGAATTGGATAAAGAGACCATGCAACGAAAAGTAGCAAAATCGAATATATTAAGATGAGCTTAAGGGGCTTATCTTTGTTCATAATTATGCTCCTTCCGTAATTTTTTGTTTCTTCATAAAATAGACCGAGAATAGGACCAGCATCATAAAAATAACAAAGCTAAACGCTGCGGCATAACCATATCGATACAAATTGAATGCTGCCTGATAGACAAAACTGACAAGAATATGCGTTTGATCGCCAGGTTGACCTCCGTTTGAAACAAGCCAAACAATATTGATATTATTAAACGTCCATACAATTCCTAAGGTAATGGCGGGAATCATCACAGGCCTCAGCAAGGGCAAAGTTATTTTCTTAAACTGTTGCCATGCGCTTGCGCCATCAATAGAAGCAGCTTCGTATAGTTCTTTTGGGATAGATTGCAATCCACCTAACGCAATAATCATCATAAAAGGAATCCCCAGCCAAATATTTGTAATAATAGCAGCAGCGAAAGCGTTAAATGGGTCTGTTAACCAAGCCGTTGGTTCTATACTAAACAATGTTTTGAGGATGACATTTATAGCGCCATAATCAGAATTAAACATTCCTCTCCAGGTAAGTGCTGTGATGTAACTTGGAACGGCCCATGGAAGAACAAGCAAAACGCGAATGATGCCTTTGCCCGGTAAAGGACGATTGAGTAAAATTGCTAGAAAAACACCGATAGATACATGAAATGCTACGTTAATACCTGTCCATAAGATTGTTTTAATGAAATAAGTATAAAAATTGGGATCGGTGAATACCTTGCCATACTGCGAGAATCCGATAATTTTCCATGTTTTAATTGTCGTTAAACCCATGTTCGAAAGCGAGATGAGTAAATTGTAGAAGAATGGATAAACGACGACACCAAACATTATGATGGCTGCTGGCGCAACCAACCAAACCGCAAATCGAGCGTCTTTCGTTCCCTGCAAATGTGAATTTTTCAGAAGTGGGAGGATAAAGCCTGTAAACAGTTTGTACATCGCCCAAAAGGCCAAAAGTATGCCTCCAAAATAAACGAAATAGACTGAAATCGGCGTTTCGTCACCATAAGCATCACCTTCGTAAAGTTCTGCAATTTTTTCGACGGCTAATTTTTGTTGATAAGCAGCACCTTCTTCCGGCGTCATACTGCCACCTAAAACATTTTGATAGGCTGGTCGTAAGGCGTCCCATATGGCGCGCATCTCAGGTGTAATTGGCATAGCAATACCATGCTCAACTTGGTGAATCGATGTTGCGATAATCGGATCGGCTAAAATTTCTGGATTATTTCTCACTGAATAACGCGTTGAAATCGTCGCCAATTCCTTTGAGTAACGTAATTGTGCATCATAGCTCACAAGAAACCGGAGCAGTTTTTTTGTCTCTTCTAAAACACGACCTTTTGCAGCGGGATTGATGAAATAACCTTTTCCTGACGTCATTGGTTTAGGATATAAGCCCGTCGCATCATTTATGGGTAAAATGGAAAGTCCAAAGTCAACATCAGGAGATTCCATATATTTTTTCCAAGCCCAAGAACCGTTGATAAGCATCCCTGCTTTACCCGAATTAAATTTAGAATCAGCAATGTCGTAGTCGCACTCACCTGGGATAATTTTATAGCTGTCACGCATATCAACAATGAGTTGGTAAGCGCTTATTGCTGCATCATTGTCGAGTGTTGGTCGCTGATGGGCGTCCATAATCTCACCACCGAATGATGTATAAAATGGAATAACAAAAAATGGTTCGGTATAATTCCAGACGAGACCATATTGATCCATGATGCCGTCGTTATCAAAATCTTTCGTGAGGATTTGACCGTATTCAATGAGCTCAGACATGGTTTGAGGCGCGTGATCTAAACCCGCTTCTTTAAAGAGGCGTTTATTCCATACAAGGGCTAGGTGATTGCCTAATTCATCACCGATTTGGTAAAGCGAATCTTGGTAATTAATGAGACTATTGGGGTCAAAATCGGCCATCTCTTCTTTTGAAAAGACATCATCTAAAGGTCGTACTATTCCCATCTCCACAAGGGAACCTGTAAAATCACTGGGGCCATAAAGAAGCTCTGGTCCACCTCCCGTAAAAGCTGCCGACGCCATATAACCCATGCGTAATTCTTCGTTTTCCTTGTACAAAACAGAGACTTTGATATGTGGATTTTGGGCATGATATTCTTCGAGTAATTCGTCTAAAATAGCGCGAGATGGGGCGGGACGTTGGTGCCATAGATGGAGTTCTAGCACATCACTTTGTGCGAAGGTGAGAGAGAATGAGAATATTAGTAAAAGCATAAATAAGTACGTAAATTTCTTGTTTAGAGTTTTTTTCAATATCATTCGCTTCTCTTTCTTAAATTACTAATGAGCAATGACTAATTACTTAGTTTCTTTTTCATAGTAATTTGAATTTTTGTAATAATTTTGATGATTTCATCTAGCTTTTCAAATAGGCTATTTTTTATAAAGGTATCAATATAAAAGGATTGGAAATCGTTTTTCTCTTGGTGCCGTGTCATTTGTAATTTGTAATTCGTCATTACACAAAAACCTTCATCAAATCCGAGGCAACTAATTTTAGCATCACCATTTATTACTTATCCACACTATTCGTAGACATAGGCCAAAAATAAATAAGCGCTTCATCAAGATGGGCCCGCCAAGCTCCCCAGCTATGTCCTTCGTGCCATACTTTCCATGTATAATCTGCATTGATGGCTTGTAAGCGCGTCAAAATATCAATTGATGCATTATAGATACTTTCTTCATAAGTTCCTGCATCGAGATAAAATTTCCCCGATAAATTTTGCGCTGAATTATAGACATCACGAATATTGCCTAGCCACACCGCAGGTGAAAACGCACCGCAATTACCAAATACTTCAGGATATTGCTCTACAAATAACAAGCTCGTTAGTCCACCTAAGCTCACACCAATTATGGCTCTTCCTGCTGCGGTTGGTTGAGTTGAATATGTGCTATCGATAAACGGTACAAACTCGCTTGTGATCATCGTTAAGTAATTATAATCATAGGCATATTCTGTGTTGCGATTGATAGGGTCAATAAAGACGCCGATAATAGGTTGAACCTTGTTTTCGTAAATAAGATTATCGAGGACATTTGCTGCGAATCCTAGTTGAATATATTCATTCCCATCTAAGAAATATGCAACAGGATAAGTTTCACTTTCTGAATAATTAGGCGGCAAATAGACAGAATACGTGTGGGTCAAGCCCATTGTTTCATCTTGAAAATATGACGATGAAACAGTTCCTTGCGATTCTGTATTTACTTGGATTTCAGAAGGTTGCACATAGTCAAGCATGGCACATTCGGAGTTGGGACCGTAGCCCCCACTTACTTGATGTGTATTTCGAGGATCTAGAATCCAATTGTCGTCAATTACAAGTTTATAATCAAGTCGAGCATCATTTTCAAATGTTTGAGACGCAAAGAAAAAATTAGTCCCTCCAACATGACTCAACATTAAAGTAGGACTCCAACCATTAAAATCACCTGCAACTTTTGCGGTTTGTGCATTTTCGCTCGTATAAATAAACCACGCTTTTTCAATTTCTATTAATGGAAAATTATCATTTTCATGGCTTGTAAGAAATGAATCGACAAGTGCTTGCCGTGAATCAGGAGCGCCAGCCGCATATAGTCTGTTGATAAACTCAGATATGGTTTCACCATTTTCTTTCAAGTTCACATCTATCACATCTGATTTATTCTCTTTTAAACTTAGTGAGGATAAATCGGAGATGACGAGGTTTTGACAAGAAATGAGAATGATTAAGAATATGAGTAATGGTATTTTTAGGATGATTTTCATGGGATTAATTACTTGGTTTCGTTCTCATTGAAGTTGTTCTTCTAGTTTTTGGTATTAACGATTCCACCGAAACGTGGGCATCCTTCTTTGAAAATGGATGGGGAGATATTTATCTCTTTGCGCCACATCATTTGTAATGTTACTAAATTCCGTTAGAAATTGTCCAAAATATTGATTATGAGACAAACGAGATGCTTCGACAGGCTCAGCATGACAGCTTTGCAATACATAGACAGTTTTGAATAGTGTAATTTGTAATAGTCATTTTCATTCGTCTTTTAAAAAAAAGGGGTGAGTGAAAAAGACACTCACCCCTTTTTAACAACTTAGATTCTCCGAATTATTTCAGGAGCATCATTTTCTTAGTTGCTGAATAATTTCCAGCAGTAAGTGTATAGAAATACAATCCACTAGGAACGACTTGGCCATTGGCTGAAGTACTATTCCATGACATTGTATGTGAACCTGCGTTCATTTGACCTGCATTAACGGCAAAGATTTCTTGACCAAGTACATTGAAAATAGTCAATTTAACATTTGCTGTCATTGGTAGCATAAAGTCAATATTTGTAACAGGGTTAAATGGGTTTGGATAGTTTTGAGATACAGCAAATTCTTCAGGTACAACTGGAGCATCTGTAGAAAGAGGAATCCCTAAATCATAATCCCATAGGTAATAGAAGTTAGGATTAATTGAACCCCATGATGAAGCAACTGTATAAGTAGCTTCTGCATCATTTAGGTTTTCAATATGATTTAATCCATAACCACTTTCGTTGTCGCCACCACCAATACCGAATTTAAACTCTTGGCCGATTGCTGCGTTTGCAGAATCAGGACCATAAGTAAATTGTACAGCATAGATAGAGTCATCAGCAAAAAGGTCGCCATGAGTACCATCATCCAAAAGTTCTTTTTCCATTGTACCAGCTAACGTACCACCCCAACCTGTCCAACCACCTGTAGCAGGACCATTCATAAAGACACCCAGTGTGTCAATTTGCTCAGTTGTTGTGATATTTAATCCGCCTTGAATATCTGCTAAGACGATATCGCTCGCAACATGATGATAAGCTGGACGTAAATCCAAAGTAAATGTTACAGTGACATCTTGAGAAACAGAATTTGTGTTACGGAATAAAGGCATACGAGATGCGTCAACATTACTATCTTGATCATCAAGAATGATTTGATTATCAGCTGTGATAACAACAAAACGACGCTCAGCTTCTGAAGCGACGTTACCTTCATAATCAAAGTTAAAATAGATTTCGCGATATTCGCTTCCGTCTGTTCCGACTTTATAATATTGATAGTAAAGTGGTTGGTCAAAGGCGATAGTAATTGAGTCAACGGCAACGGCATAGATATTCCCAAAAAGTCCTTCTTTAACCATTGGAGCAGTATAAACAGCATCTGCGGTGCCAAAATAACCAGCACGAACCATAACAGAGTCGCCAATTTCAAAACCGTTTGCAGCTATTGCATTCGATAAATCAGCTTTAAATGTTAGGTTTACGAGATCTGTACCACCAAAACCTTGTGGTGATAAGCCATCAAACCATGACCAATAAATAGTTGTGTCATTCCCAGTCGTTGCATTTGGAATATCAATATTAGTATTGTAAACCATATTGCCCCAATCTTCGCTTAAATCAGCGTCGGCGGAATGAACAACATATTTGAATTGAAGACCGGCAGTTGCGTATGAATATGGAACATGTATAGTTCCTGAGTAGAAATTGGAAGCATCATAAGTCGCTGAACCAGCGTTTGCATGAGGCAGTTCTTGAGAAAGAAGATAGGTAGTGCCCCAGCCTATTTCACCCGTATTTCCCCAATCGCTCATGTTTGATCCACGAATACCAACAACCATTGACTCAGAATTAAAATCTTCCCATCCTTGCATATTAACACGAACATGGAAAGCAAAAGTTGAATCATTTGTTGTATAAGGTGTATCATATTGATCAGCACCCGCTAAGAAACCATTCACAAATTGTAGATCAAGAGTCGTGTCAGTACCTTCAAAACCAGCCCAATCGATTGTGCGGTTTCCACCAGCTAAGTCACCTTCCCAGCCTGCGTGTTCATACTCAGCTCCACCAAAAATGGTATCGTATGAGCTTGTATAGAATTTATACTGGATTGCACTTTCGTTCGAAAATACAGCTGAACCTTCCCAGTAGTCACCACCAACATTTGTTAGGATAACGGGAGAGTTTCCGTCCCATGTTAATGGAGCATTACCGCCACGAACTTGAACAATACTATTGGCTGAAAGTGTATCAGGAACACCAGCGGTATTAACGCGGAAATGAACCGTAACATCTTGGATTGTAACAGGTTCTGCATCGCTATACCATACTGTTGGAATAACATTCTCGCCATCAATAACATCATAAGTACGATTTGCACCAAGACTTTCTGATGTATCCCAGTTATTATTGAGACGGTATTTATATTCAATTCCACCTGCTACGATATCAAAGACGCCTTCGTAGATTCCATCTGCATTTGCGTCCGTAAGCGTATCGCTTCCACCCCAACCATTAAATGAACCTGGAATATCTACATGATCCACTGCTGGATCAAAATTGCCAAGTGTCATTTGCCAGTTCATGTCGACTGAAAACGTTACGGCATAAGCTGGGAATACATAAGGATGTGAACCAATACCACCGTAGAAGTTTTGATCAAAAACGAGCCATTCTGAATCATCTGCGCTTGTACCTGCAGAAGCAGCCCAGTTCGTGTTTCCACCCATGACAGATTCTTTACGAATCAAAGTATGGTTTGCCGTTGCTGTAGTAACACCAGCAACATCCCAACCTGAACCTGGGTCAACCATGTCGTAGGCACCGAATAAATCGATAACCGTCGTAAATGCACCATCAACATAGGCTAGACCACGTACATCATCACCATTAAATGATGCTGTAAACCAAGGGGCACCATAAGCAAGAGTATCGTCAGAGACATCTAAAATGTCTGCTACTGCGCCATCGTTACCAATAACAAATACATCACCAGCAGCTAACATAGCGCCAACTGGAAAAGTATAAGCTTCACTCCAAGGGTTGCCGTTATAGTTCCCAAATACTTGAAAGTCAGCTAGATCAACTTCAGCGCCTGTTCCATTATAAATTTCAAGAGCTTTATTGTTTGAACTACCTTCAATGTATTCTGAGAAATACACGTTTGGTACTACAAGGTTTTCTGTATAAACAACGTTGTCAACTGTTACAACAGTTGGAACCACCGCATTGACACCAAAAATCTTGATATAACCTGCAGTATTTGCATCAGCGATACCAGAAAGTGTATAGTGAATAAAAGTAGCCGCTGTCGCGCCTGTATCGGGTGCGAGCAAAACAGATGGTGCCAAAGTACTTAAATCACGAACACTAAGCGTAAGGGGAAATTCTAATGTATCAGACCATCCCGTTACTTTAATATCCATTGATAGAGTAAAACGTGTCCCAGCTGTGGCAGCCAATGGACGCAATACTCTTAGTTCTGCACCCGCATCACCAAAAACTAATCCACCAGAACCTTCGACACCAGCAGTAGCGTCCCATGACTCAGTTGTCCAGTTATTGGTTTCGTCGTGATGACCCCAATTAGCGAGGTCCGAATTGTCCTCAAAAGTGAGGTTTAGATCATTCTGAGCAAAAGCCATTGAAAAGGCCATACTCATCACAATCAAACTTGTAAATAAGCGTTTCATACTTACCTCCTTTTTTTTGTTATGTTTATTTTTCATTAAAATGATACCTCTAAACTATAGGTGCGAATCAGACCAAAAAAAAGGTAATCTTGCAAACTATAGTTTAACATCATATCCATTTGATTTACATTAAATTTAACACCTGCACCAAATGTATTTTCGACATTTGATTCTTCATAACCTATGTTCTTTAATCCTGCTCTCAGGAATAATATCTTATATAACGAAAACTCCGTTCCGACATTAAAAACTTCAACATTATCCGATGGCACAAAGGCATCAGCAAGTACAGTAAGCTCTGCAAATGATCCAAGTTTAAGTTGATGCGCCACACCCAACCTAAAAAACAAGGGCAGTGGATAGCTATCCACTTTTAATTTTGCAACGAGCGTTTCATTATTGCCAGTATTATCTGGATCTAAATCGATGCGTTTTAATAAATCTGGACCATCGAGCATCATATCAGGTCCAAAATTGGCAATACTCATTCCAATCTGAAAGCCATCAAGTTGGGTTTTAAAAAGAACACCAATATCCAGCGCAAAAGCAGAAGCCGATTCATGCCAAATGTTCGTTTGAATCATTTTGGCTGTGCCCCCAATAGAAAAACGATCCGTTAGCATTCGTGCATAGTTAATACTGACGGCTAAATCGGACGCCTCCCAATAAGATTGAGCGCCTTCTTGATGCAATTCGTCTGTCACTTCTTCGCGCCCATAATCCAAACTCGTATAGCTAAAACCTAATGCATCCGAACTTGATAGTTTTAATACAATCGCTCCAAAATTAAATTTTGTCCCTACAAGCCATTGTGTGTCTGAAAATTGTATTCGGCTATTCTCAAGTTGCGCGGTAGCACCAGGATTCCAATATATGGCTGAGGCATCATTGGCAACAGCAACTTGACTTCCACCAAGAGCTGATCCAGACGCACCGACATCAATGCCCAGAAACGGAGCTGCGCTTGTTCCAACTTTTGCCTGACCCAACATAAAAATAGGAAGCAATATTATGAACAATTTTGTAATGAATTTCATCTTCGCCTCCTTTACTTAATGATGGCTAATTTGCCAGTTTTTTGACCAAAGTCTGTGTTTACAACATAGAAATAAACACCATAAGCGACATCTAAATTCTCTTTTGTTTTCAGGTTCCATTTGACCTGACTATTTTCAAGGGAGCCATCATTCACCAACGTTCTAACATGATCGCCACGCGCCGTAAAAATCTGAATTTCAGCGCCATTTGGAATATGTGTAAAAGTAACGCGACGCTCTCCTCGACCGGTTGTTATGCCTGGTGGCAATGGCGATTCAAAGAAACTCGCGGCAACATAGGGATTTGGCCAAACTTTTATTTGATCCAATGCATCTGAAATCACACTCTCGTCAATTGTAGGAATTTCAGGCTTAAAGATAAAAACGTCTCCATCTCTAAAAGGCTTTGTCGTAGAGATAGTCATGGTATCTCCTGCACTTAAACTAAAAGTAGAGTCTGGAAACAATACGGATTTTTTAAAGAGTATATTCCATGTAAAGAAATAATTACCATCTTTATCAACATCAAAAACTAATAGTTTATCCAAATACGAAATAATGCCATTCTGATCAGCATCATCAAAAATGACTTGAGGTAAATAATCTTCAGTCACATTCTTTAATTTAAAATTTACGGGAATATCGACGACCTCAGCTGGGAATTCCATCCCGAAAAAATCTGTCATAAATGCTGAATCATTCATTGTGTAAATTGTGCTGTCGGCAAAAACCAAATTGTAATCAGACGGGTATTTAACCGGTACAAATAATCTACCAACCAGAGTGAAGCTTGTGGTGCCAAATTTGGGTTCGTAACCGCCTTCAAAATTCCATCCTGTCATTGAATCGACTAATCCAACGCTCCATTCATTATTAAATTCAATCTGAATGCCATCAAAAATATCACTGTCATAGGCTTCTGAAACGTAAGGAGAACCAAAGATAAAAGGACTTTTATAAACTGGAAAATGTTTCCCTTTAACGCTATAATTACCAAATTCTAATGGACCCACGTCACCTTTTGGTATCAGATAACCAGCTTCCGCTCGCAATCCATAGTAGTCTCTTGAAACAATATTTCCATTAGCATCTGTAAGTAAAAAGTATTCATCGGCTATATTTATATATCCTAAATCAATAAATAATGTATCAGATACCTCTAATTCAAACGAGAATCCAGTTGTATCTAACACTGAATAGGAAGTCGTTAACCGCGCCAATTCCTGTCCATCACTAAACTCAACATTGGGTTCACCGTTTTGAGGGATTCCGTCCCCTTCCGTGCCATCGGGATCGTTTGTACCTGCAATACCGTCTTTACCGACGTCATCTGTAAGTGGATCCCAGTCGCCATCATTATCGACACCATCAGTTGCCTCATCCAAAAACGTTATTTTATAGACATGGTCTTTTAATGAAATTGGGTCAACAATATTAGCGATAAGACTTCCCGTCCCTGCAACTTCAACATGATTAATTGGGATATCTCCATTGGATGATTCATATCCTGGAGGTGTTCCGCCGGGTGTAATCGCAAGTGTATTGATATCGAAAGTAGCTTCACCAGTCGTGCTCACATTAATTAATTTAGTGTTCTCTGAAGGAAATATATCTAGTGCTTCGTCACCTTTATCGTATGCAACGATTGCATAATAATACCTCCGCCCATTTTGCACATCATTATCTACATAAGTATGCTGAAGACCCGTATTGTCTCCAAGATAAAAGGTATAACCATCGGTTTGTTCAAATAAATCTGCACTAGGGTAAAACGGACCGAAAACGTCATTGTCTAAATCAAATTGAGCAATGGGTTCGTAGCCTTCTATGGTGCCAAGACTATTCGTAATGGTACGAACGTCATTAAAGTTTGGATCGGAGGCGCGATAAATTTTGTAACCTTCAAAGTCTTTAATTTTTAAAACCGGGTCGATGGATTCTTCTGAGCGTCGATCCCAATACAATGTAACTTTTCCATCTCCAGGGACTGCTGAAAGAGTAGGTTTAAGAGGCGCAGTTGGGAAACGATAATCGCTATCATAGATGTCTTTAACCGTCTCAAGATTTCGCAATAAATCGGAATGGTCATCGCCATAAATTAGCCCCACTGAGAATCGTTCTGTTTGACCAGATCGTAATGGAAAATATCCAGAGCTGTAAACAAAATCGCCGTCTTCACCCGATACTGGGATGCCATTTTGTATAGAGGCAGGTACATCAAAATAACCCGGAGCCATCATATCCCATAATTCTTCATCGTTTTTCATGGGAATATCGCCAGCAGGTGCAAAATAATTAAATGAACTTAGACCAATCTGGTCCGATTCATCAGGGTCCGTAATATCAAAATTGGGTTCACCCGAATCGGGCCATCCATTGCCTTCAGTACCATCCATATCTGATGTATTTGCCACACCGTCCGTACCGACATCATCGAATTCTTCCGACCAGTCACCATCATTGTCCTCACCGTCATCACGTTTTTCATCAATCATAGCATTGAAAGTACCAAGACCCGTGATATAGTTTGCAAAAACCGTTGGATTAAGGATATCAAATAAAATATTACCATCTTCATCTTTTCGAATTTGACGATAATGAAGGTAATAATTTTCGTCAATAAGTCCATCTAAGTCATTATCGATTCCATCATAGGCATTTGGATTGACAATTTTGTCATTGGGACTATTACCATTTGGAGAAAGAATTTCGTTCCCTTCTGCTCCAAGTGTATCACCGGGTTCTAAAACCAAGGTCAAACCTCTCGTTGTAACCGTATTGGGACCCGCTAGCATTGTATAGATTGAGCGATTGAATGCATTATCAATCAATACCAGTTCGTCTCCAATGCTTAAAACTTTTGAAGCGAAATGTGCTTCTGTAAATAAATCAGCTTGACCGAATTCAGCGGCGTCTCTATCATTATCAATACCATCATAGGGGTTTCCCGGACTTTCTAAAAATGCATAGCCAACCATTCCGACGTCTGAACCAACCCAGTTAGAGTTTCGCGATACATTATTATCAAAATCGCCTGTATAGGTTAGATCTCGTTCTACATCAAAAAATGACCAGTCATCGTCATATTCACCCGGTCGATCATCGGTTCCCGTCACACCTACATAGGTTCCGACAAGCATTCCAAATACGATTTGGTCATAATCAGTTGTGGATTTATTCGTCACTTCATAAAGCCAAAAAATAACATCTTGGGCTAAAAATTGTGACCATTGCATCCCGCGCACTTTAACTTCTAAACCAAGGCCACAACGGCTTTCATCCGTGCTATCAGGCATAAATCGGATATTATATGTATTGTATTCAGGGAAATTAAATTCTTCGTCTTTATCGTCATCCATGACAAAGTAGCTTTCCTCAGATGCATTTGGAACTTGTCCGAAATAGCCATTCCATTGCCCTGCCCAACTAGCGTTTTTATCTGGCCAAGTTGATGGCCATGAATTTGGATTTGTACTCATAGCAACACTGCCTTGACTATCATTGGAATATCCACTAACTGGTTCAAAACCCCATCGTGTTCCTGAGGGACTTTCTTCATGTCCACCCAATGCGGGTCGGTCAACAGGCGTGACTTCAACAGAGTGAAACGTAACAAGGTTTCCTGCTGTATCCCTTGCCGTTATTTGGGCTCCCACAAATGGACTCACGTCGCCGATATATCCATTATTTTCATGAATCCAAGCCCCGCGAGGTCCTTTATCGGAAGGTTGACCCACAACGCCATAATTGCCAAAAACAGTTTTGACAAGATTGCCTTTGTGAACCCCAGACTTTCTATAAGGGCGCCCACTTTCGCCATAAACGATAGACATATTTCCCAATATTAAGAAGCACATGATTAGGATTTGAAGTGATTTTGAAGTGCGAGATTTAAGTTGTGTGTTTTTCATTTTTGATTTTTTCATTTTCTTATAAAGAAATAATCCAGCCGATTTCAATCCGGCGTGGTTCAGAATAAAATGTTTCGTTTAAAAACCATGCATCAACCGTATTGACAAACTCATCCAATTTTAAATTTTCTGCTTGTTGTTGATCAGGTGTAAAATCAGCGGAACCCGTTTTATCATAAACATTGGTTTGGTTTAAGTGATCAAAAAGATTTTGAACTCTTAAAAATACTTGATGTTGAAAACCCATCCCCTTAAAATTGTAATAACTATTTAAATCGGTATTAAATGTGAAGGGTTTTGTTGCACCGTTTGTTAATAATGTATTTTCTTGCGATAAGTTCGGTGTGTAAGGAAGTCCGCTGCCGAAGTTGGCGACCAAACTTGCCCCCCAATTGTCTTTGGTAAAAGAGCCAGAAAGATTGACCGTATGTCGCTGATCCCAATTAAGAGGTCTAATATAGACGCCAGGTTCGGCACCTCCAGCTATCGCATTTCTTGATTCCTCTGGATCTGAAGCCGTTCCTTCTGAAACTTGAAACGTATAATCTATCCCTGCATTAATCCCAGATGGAGTCCAATAATTAAGGGCTAAAACCAGCCCTTTAATATATGCAAAATCACTATTTTCGATTTTGTTATAATGAGCAGATCCACCAAAAATTTCAATTTGCTCTGAGTTTGTACCAACTAAATTTCGAATATCACGAAAATATCCCGTAATATCGATTGTAAGGCCATCAATGAGTTCTTGCTTGAGTCCAATCTCCCCTGAAATTGTTTTTTCGGGTTCTAAATCAGCATTTCCAACAACGCCAATGTTCCCTGTTCCACTACCCAAGTCAAAATCTGGATTTTGGTATAGAAGTTCAAATCGAGGGATTTGTAAAAAATATCCATACGATACGTGGATGACACCTTTATCGGTAATGGGAAAACTTGCTCCAAATCGAGGGCTAAATTGACTTTTAGGAGATGCATCTTTAAACCAATAAGATTGCCGAGACTCAAGAGAACGCAATGTATCACCATCGTTGCCAAAAACGCCATTATTATCTACATCTTCATAGATATTTTGGACTTTCAGTGGTGCATAGATACTTGGGTCAGAAGGGTCAGCTAAAACAACACCATCGGGGTCAAAGTAATCCCAACGCACACCAATGTTGATAATCAGCTCGGTTAGTTCTAGCTTATCCTGTATATAGCCTGAATACTCTACGGGATTATGTTCATATTTGCTCGTATAAGTTGTCGAAACAGGAAAAATTTGTGGATTAAGAATATTAGGATTGTCGATTAATAAATCAATAGTTGTTTTGTTTGAAGGAGGTTGAAGCGTCTTATTCGTAAGCGTTAAATTGTGTTGCCTGCCTTCAATACCAAATTTCATTAAATTCGCATTATTTATCTGACTCGTATAATCAAGTTTTAACAGATTCGTAATACTTTGACGCTCGAATCTTGAATTATTCGATCCACCTGTAAGGAAACTATAGGAATCAAATTGATTGCTTGATAGCTCCGAATAAACGATATAATCATCGGCGTTATATTCATCATAACGCTTAGATGCATTTGAGAAACCGATACTATAGAATGATTTACTACTCAAAGTGTGCGTTAGTCTGGCAAGATAATTTTTACTTTCCGTATGTTTTGTCAATATTCCTAAAGGATTAAGTCGATAGGCTCTGTCATAATCTTGCCATTGAAAATCAGTGTAAGACCCTTGGATGCCGAGCTTTACTTGAGGCAAAATTGACCAATTCAATCTCGCATGGGTATATTGCTTGCGATTCCATTGCATCGGTACGATTGAGCTATCACCTAAACCGTTTAGGTGATTGTTATGAATACTCTCATATCGAGTCAAAAATAGTTGTTCCACTAGACTGGCATATTCAGAATTACTCAGGTCGCCTTGGGCCGGAATATCCAACGTGGAAAACGCAATAATACTGTCGGTTAAAGTATTTTCACCCAGTGAATATAATTCTAAACTGTCGCCCCAATTTACAACTACAGGAACATTAGATGGATTATATCGGTGTTGTCCATTTTGCCAACCTTGCCAATAGACATTTCGGTGTGTGAGACTAATATCCACTTTATTTTTTACTAATGGTCCGTGTAAAGAAATTTCAGCGTTTTTAATGGTCATTGGATTGAAGTCCTCAATGCCAAAGTAAATATCATTATGTGAACTCAAATAATCGCCTGAGTATAAAGTAAGACTCCCGCCCCATTTCGAATATCCGGATTTCGTCGTAATATTGACAATCCCTGACATTGCTTGTCCATATTCGGCATTAAATGCACCCGACATCACTTGCAGCTCTTGCACCAAGTCTTTGGAAACTTCGACCAATTGTCCACCATCATAGACATCATTTACGGGAATCCCATCAATCCAATACGCGACTTCGCCAGAACGACCTCCACGCATGTGACCATCGACCATGCCTGCTTGCAAATCAATTATTTCACTCATTTCTGTCACGGGCATTGCAGAAATTGCTTCTGCTGAAACAATCGAGGACGTTGATGTCAAATCTTTTGTAACAACAGCACGCTTTGCAACAACCTCGACGACTCCACCTGACTCAATAATAACGGTTGATAGCTTAAAATCTATGTTGGTCGTTAAATCAGATCTGACATATACTTCAGAAATTTGTGTTGCTTGATATCCTATCATGCTGGCTTTAACGATGTATTCACCGGGTGATAAGCCTAAAATAATAAAGTGGCCATCCATATCAACCGAAGCACCATAGTTGGTGCCAACGACGACGACGTTACAGCCAATAAGTCCTTCACCCGTACTGGCGTCCATTACGGTGCCTGAAATTTTTCCCGTTGTGCCAGCAAAGGTCAACGAAAAAGTTAAAAGTATCATCAAAATGGTTCGAAACATTCTACCCAACCTGTATTTTTTATGATTAAATAAGTGAATCAGAAATTCGTCTCTTGTATTCAAAAGCTGTTATCCACTGTAGGAATTCTCACCTTTTTAATTTGATTTCCCCCATATTTAACTAGTAACCCATCTATGAGTTACGCATCAGCCAAGTTAGAATATCATGAAAATATTGTCAAGTGATTTAAACCAATATCAAGTTATCTAAAGGAATAATTATTATGACACTTCTCATGGTTTCAATATCGCATTTTTATCAAAGAATGTTAGATTTTTTTCCCGATTCGATTATGTTTGTAACATGAAATTCAATCAAGTTACGCCTAAATCGATTCATCTTCAAAATATTCTAAATAATTCTAGAAAAATAATTATCATTTATCCTCACGAGAAGAAATACGCTCGGATTGCACGATATGTACTTCAAAGACTTTTCAATAATCTCGGTAATTATGAAGTTTTAATCGTACTCCCTGATCTTTTTTTAGATTATAAGGATGTTCATCCTGTCCCATACATTACGATACCTGCACACACAACTAACTCTTTCTATAATAGCTTGCTTAAGATATTAGGAGATTTTAATGCGGATATTTTGATTCAACTTGATCCAAATCCTCCGAAAGGTTTTCTTAAAACCATTCATTTACTCCTAATTGATTTAAAAATCGGCCTGGGAGCGGATCAATCAGTATACAATGTTACACATACTTGGAATGGAAAAGGATTTTACGAAAATTACATAATTTCCGTATTAAGGATGTTGAATATAAAAATTAATTAACGATTATTTTTTCGCTGATTTGCTGTCTCTTTACAACTAACGTGGTATTTTGCAATTGGAACGGCTAGTAAACGCTCAGGTTCAATGAGTGCTTTGCATATCTCGCAGATTCCATAACTTCCATTTTCAATACTATCAAGGGCGGCATCAATCTCTGTTAAATACTTTGACTCGCGATGTGCAAATATACTTGTAATTTCCCGCTCTTGCATGTCTGTTCCCATGTCCGCCATATGATAGGTTGATGTCGACAAATCACCGCTCTGGTCCGTCGTTGTTTTATGGAGGTCTCCTGTTTGGATTTCAAAATCAGCTAGCACTTTTTCACGTTCAGCTAGCAATTTATATTTTAATTTTTCTAGCACGTCATCGGTATGTTTTAGTTGGGTCATCTTCGCTCCACTTCCGTCAATTTCTTGGGCGAATATATTGGAGCTAGTGCTATAAACAAGTAATTTCATTTCAACAAAAAATGTTTGGTGAAGTTCATACCTCCGTCTATATTCGCGCCGCTTTGAAAACAAACACACACAACAATATTAAATCAGGGTGCAATATGGAAGTTATAGTATGTCCAGAATGTGGCGAAGGTTTAGATGAACAAAAATTAGCGCGTTCGCTAATTTGTCCTCATTGTCTTACGAATTTAAAAAGTAGCAAATACATGCATTTCCTAGAGTTTTTAATGGTCTCTGAAATTGTGGAAGACATCGATTTTTTTGATGAAGCTATCTATGGTGATGAATATAATCGCTACCAAGAGTCGGAATTCGACGATGTTGATCTACCCAACACTCAAAATGAGAATGTCAAGTGGCATCAACAATCGAGCGAAGATAACGACGACGAAGAAGGAAATTCTAAACAATGGTAAAATAAATAGGAGACTTTTTATGAGCGAACCCAAAAAGGCACAACAGATTAAAATACAAGTTACAGATAAAGTTGCTGATGGAGAATATGCAAACTTAGCAATTGTGACTCACTCAGCGGCTGAATTCGTCATGGATTTTGTTCGCGTGATGCCTGGTACTCCTAAGGCAAATGTCCAAGCACGTGTCATTATGACACCGAGCCATGTAAAAGCGTTTTATCATGCGCTTCAACATAATATTGAAAAGTTCGAAACACAGCACGGCGAAATCCGTATGACCGATCCAAGTCACTTACCTGGTATAAAGATGGATGGTTCATTGCCAAATTAATGTCAACTCGACTTGATTTGACATTTTAAAAACCGCTCAACATGAGCGGTTTTTTTATGTAATGATTTTAATTTAAAAAATATTGGTCTCTAACATGAACTATTTAGCATTAAAAAACCTGCTCCTTCAATTCCCCACCTCGTCCGAAACCTTCCCTTTTGATGCAACAACAGCAGTTTTCAAAGTAAATAACAAAATGTTCGCATTGGTATCTAAAGAAAACGACCCGCTTCGCATCAATCTAAAATGTGATCCCAATGAAGCTCAATTACTTCGCGATATGTTCGAATCCGTAATACCAGGTTATCACATGAATAAAGAACATTGGAATACCCTTATTCTGGATGGAAAAATTGAATTCCCCCTTATCCATAAGATGATTTATGATTCCTATTCCCTTGTGATCGTAAAATTTAACAAGAGCGAGAGAACGGCATTACTAAAAAAGCTAAATGCTATGAAATAATTTCTATAAATTGACTTAAATGCTCAACTACAAAATATCAATACGACTTTAAATAGATATTAAATTCTAAGTCTAATAAACTCTAATTTTGGATTCTGATGCACCCATCGCGCGGCCAATGACGCTACCATGAGCATTATTTTTCTCCATATACTCAAGGACGTCTGAGACCTCATTCTTGTGGACTGAAAAAAGGAGTCCTCCGCTGGTTTGAGCATCGTAGAGAACCCATCGAATATTTTTGTCGATATCTTTATCGCCATCGACATGGGATGAATAGAAATCGCGATTTGTCACTGCGCCACCGGGAATAGTTTTCATCGCTGCGTATTTGAGTGCTCCAGGCAATAGCGGCAAGGCTTTACTGTCGATTTCAATATGCATTGATTCGTGTTTAATCATATCCCATAAATGGCCGATTAAACCAAAGCCAGTAATATCCGTCATGGCGTGAATATTAAAAGATTCGTTCAGAGCAGAACCGATTGAATTAAGAGTAATCATCGATTTTACCATTGCATCAATATGTTCTTGTGATGCCATTTTACCTTTGATTGCCGTCCCAATGATGCCTGTACCAAGAGGTTTCGTTAGGATAAGGACATCGTCATTTTGTATCCCAATGGATGCTAATATTTTATCAGGATGAACTGTTCCTGTTACGGACAATCCGTATTTCATCTCGTCATCTTTGACAGAATGACCGCCTGCCAATACAGCGCCAGATGCGTTGACGCGTTCAATTCCCCCTCGGAGAATTTCTTTGAGTATCCATTTTTCTTCGCGATCTATGGGAAATGCGACAATATTCATAGCCGTAATCGGCTTGCCGCCCATTGCATAGACATCACTCAATGCATTAGCGGCCGCAATTTGACCAAACTGATATGGATTATCGACGATGGGTGTGAAGAAGTCCAAGGTTTGAATCAACGCTATTTCTGGCGAAATTTGATAAACCGCTGCATCGTCAGGTTTGCCTAAGCCAATTAATAAATTTGGATGCCCTTTAAACTCTAATCCACATAATATATCGTCCAAGTCCCCTGGACCAATCTTGCCGGCTCAGCCAGCGGCTTTGACTTGGGCTGTTAGATTCGCGTTTCTTAATTTATCAATCATGTAGCGAACATAATTTTTTTTCCTATGAATAAAAGAAGATGATAAGGTTTTGCATGAATCAATTCACTTAGAAATATTAAGGTATCTAGTTTCTATGAGGAGTAGCTATGAATGTGTTCCAATTCTTCAGCTTCTTTTGTTCTTATCCAGTATAAATCCCACCTCTGTTGGAGGTTCATCCAAAAATCAGGAGTATTTCCAAAAAACTTTGATAAGCGTAAAGCCGTACTTGGCGTAATTCCTCTTTTTCCATTTACAAGCTCGTTAACACGCTGGAAAGGGACATGTATTGCTACTGAAAGGTATTTTTGAGATATTTCCATGGGTTTCAAAAATTCTTCTAGCAACATCTCACCCGGATGTGTTGGTGTTCTATTTATTGGAATTCTAACCATTTCATTCTCCTTTAGTGGTAATCCACTATTTCAACATCTATTGGACCCATTTCAGTCCAACTAAAACAAATTCGATACTGCTCATTAATACGGATACTATATTGACCTTCACGGTTGCCATGTAACGATTCAAATCTATTTCCTGGTGGAATCCGAAGTTCTGGCAGTTGAACAACTGAATCAAGTTGGTCAAGTTTTCTCATGGCTACCTTTTGTAACTTCGCAGGACATTTTTTCCGAGCAAGCATAGAGTCAACACCGTTAAAGATATCCTCTGTGGCTGTATCTGTGAAAGAGCGTATCATCTATGTAATAATAGCACGGCTCTCATGCTATGTCAAGAGGTTTCAAACAACTTCACTTACGCTTTTAAGTTGGTCTAAATAAAAACTTTACTCGAATGGCGAACATAATTTTTTTTACTCTGTAATGAAAGAAGATGATGAGTTATGGGAGTTTTTTCATCTCGGTACATCCTCCAACTGTCGGATACTCGATGACCGCATAAAGGTTGCCGAGTCATTTGTAATTGCTAATTATTAATTAATAATTAGCAACCCTACCACCCCCTGCCCCTCCTTATCAAGGAGGGGTGTCCCGACGCTAGGGTCGGGGCGGGGTGGTTGCAGTGACAAAACGATTAAATAACAAGTATTGATGGGAATTGTTAAAAACTAGCTTTTCTTTGTGATACTCGGTGTCTCTTTGTGGAGCTTGGTGTTAGATTTTCATCACAAAGAAACCTACCCCTAACCTCTACTCCCGACACCTTGGTCGGGATTTTCAACAGAAGGGGAATGAAAATAATTATCTTTTCTTTGTGGCTTAGAGGCGGCGCCTGTCCTGAGCTTGTCGAAGGGTGTGAGCTTTTTTTTCGCAAGCAAGATGCTTACGTTACAATAATTCATTTCAGCGTTCACGTATGGCATCATTTATCCATAAAATCCGTTCAATCCGTGTCCCATAAGCAAACCATTATTTTTGCTGGATAAAAAATGCTTATGGATTAAGATAGCTCCATGAAAATATTAATACTTTTATGCCTCACCGCTCTCATATCAATCCAATCGTGTCAAACATCAGACCCTCATAATTGGGCAGATGAGATTATCTATTTCGCCCTCATCGACCGCTTCTCTAATGGCGATACGGCCAACGATGATTTAGGTCCAATCGGCTCTCATATTCCATTCACTGGCGAAAATCCCAAAGCGCTTAAAACATATCAAGGTGGCGATATAAAAGGGCTCACACAGCAAATCGATAAGCTGGCGTCTCTCGGCATCACCGTGCTGTGGATTTCCCCTTTCTTTGATAATTCAAATACAGACTATGTGGGTTGGTGGCCGTATCATGGTTATCATCCCATTGATTTCTATAGTGTCGATGAACATTTTGGAACCATTGATGACTTGAAATTGCTCGTTTCGACGGCTCACCAACATGGTTTAAAAGTCCTTTTCGATATGCCATTTAATCAAACAGCACCAGATCATCCTTGGTTGAGTGATGACACGAAAAAAAGCACCTGGTATCATTACGATGATAATGGAAATCCTTTCGATATTACGAATTGGTTCGATCAGGAACAGATTGAAAATGGTGAGCTCCATGGACTCCCAGATTTGGCGCAAGAAAATCCTGATGTCGCGCAATATATTTACGATTTATCCGATTATTGGGTTCGCGAAACCAATGTCGATGGTTTCCGTCTCGACGCCGTCAAGCATATCCCCATTTCATTTTGGAAGGAATACAATCGCCACATGAAAGGAACCTTCGGTAAAGAATTTTACTTACTTGGTGAAGTTTTTTGGGGCGAAGCAAATCGCATGGAACCCTATACAAATATTGGATTTGATGGCTTATTCGATTTTTCATTCTATTATGGCGTAAATCGTGGTTTAGGGCAAGGAACTGGCATTCCTACACTCAGCAAAATGCTGCAAGAATCTCACAATTCGTTTGATGATGTCCAACGAGTTACCTTAATTGATAATCACGACTTGCCTCGCTTTAATTCTGGAACGGCGCTTCATAATTGGACTCTCGAGAAGCTTGCACTCGAGTTTATGATGACGACTCCGGGGATTCCTATGCTGTATTATGGCACCGAAATTGGCATGTCTGGCACCAATTTTACCGCTTCTCTTCAAACTGAAACACAAGACTATTTTAATCGCATCTCCTACCCTGAAACATTATCAAAATCAGAAATTTCTCATTTCGAAGATACGCAAAATTTAATAAGCTTACGCCTAAGACATCCCGCATTACAATGCGGAAATTTTTATGAAATATACAAAGATTTAGGCGTTTACGCTTACCTTCGTCAATGCGAAAAAGAGGCGCTTCTAGTCGTAATGAATAGCTCAGAGATTGAAGATTTCGTGGGTTTTGATTTGACTCAACAACTTGGAATTACGAAAATTGGTAAGCAAATTTATGGCGATGGCGTGTTGCGAGAAATGGATGAAGGTCTTTATTTTAGGCTTCCATCTACAAGCCTTTCTATTTGGGAAATACAGCCCGCAAAGGATCTAGATAGCTTGAAAATATGGGTCGAATTGAATTCAAGGATTCCAAAATCGTTTCAAATGGTTGAGCTACCTATTTGGGGAATTCAGTCGGCAAATGTAAAAATCGCAGGTGATTTTAACAACTGGCAGCCTCAAGCATATAGTCAAAACAGAGTCGGTGAAAATATCATTATTTCATTTCCCCTAAAGCCAGGACGTTATGCCTATAAAATTGTCGTTGATGACACGAATTGGCTTCCCGATAGCCATAATCCAAATTTTGAGATAGATCCATTCGGCGGGGAAAATAGTATTCTTATTATCGAAAAATAATCGTCATTAACATTCTTTGGGGTTTATGTGACGTGTGCAATGTGTCTTTAATTAATCATTCACTCCCCTTAAATATTGTTTAGGTTCGCACGTGAATTTTCTCAAAGTTATATCACTTATTTTTTCCACATCATTACTTCTTTTTAGTAAACCAAGTGATACAAATTATCATTGGCCCATTGATGCATCGAAGCATTTAGCGGCTACATTTTGCGAGCCTCGATCAGGCCATTTACATGAAGGCATCGACATTAAAACATGGGGGCAAATGGGCGTGCCTTGCTTTGCAATTGGTGATGGCTATGTTGAAAAAGTCGTGACGCGTTATCGAGGATATGGCAAGTTGTTGGTCTTACGTTTAGACAATGGTGAACGCGCTATTTATGCTCATTTAGAATCGTTTGTGCACAAAATAGATCTACAGATTCTGGCAGAACAAAAGGCATCAAAAAATTATCAAGTTCAAGTGAGGTACGAACCTAATGAATACCGCGTTTCGAAAGGTGAAATTATTGCTTATTCTGGCACGTCTGGTACAAGCCATCCTCACTTACATTTTGAAATTCACGACACACTAGGGATTCCACAAAATCCGCTTTCATATTTCAATATTAAAGACAGCAAAGACCCCATCATTACCCACGTAATCTTGGAGCCATTGGAAAAAATGACGCTTATTAATGGACATCCTCTGTCTGAAACACTTTATTTTTATCGTAATCCTGACCCAAAGAAACCCTTAGCCAGCATCGACGGAACCTTCGGATTTCAAATTGTCGCTTTCGACTATTCTGACGGTACCTGGAATAAATACGCCATTTATGAAACGCAGGTTTTTGTGGATGACTCACTCGCGTATCACATCGTTTTTAATGATGCTCCTGGCAGAACGTCGCAATATCACAATGATATTTATGCCCAAAAAGAACTCGATTATCGATGGAGTCCGACAAAGCTTTATGTACCGAATTCAGGTGATGAACATTTCCTTACTTCAGATGAATTTACGGGACATTTAAATCTTAAGCGGGGCATCCATCGCTTTAAAATTGTCATATTAGATTATAAGGGAAATTTAAAAACTGCCGAATTTAGCCTCGAAAATAAAGAGCATGCCTTGTGGACAATCAATAAAGTTCAAGACAAACTTCAGTTTTCGACTCAAAATAATAAGTATCCTCTTTTTGAAAATTGGTACGACACCATCAATCAAATATACTTTACGCCTGAAAAGACAATCATTCCTCTCGATTTTTTATTCGAAAATGGAAACGATCCTTCCGCCATGGATATACCAGCTCTCGAGACGACTTGGGGAAGTCATCAAGTTTTTCAAATCTCTAGATTGGAAAACTCGAATCAAATTTCGTATAAACTAGATTATAATAGTGGTAACATCTTGCTCAATTTTGATGCGGCACAAGCGCAGCAATTCCCGCCTTATTTACAGCTTCAATATAATGACACAACATCCATCGTAACGCTATTTCAATCAGGTGAAAATACGGCATTAACCGAAAGGATTTCCCCTCGCGATTTCTATACGGCTAACAGCATCCAAATGCCCTTTAAAGATACGACACTCATATATGAGTTACATCCTTTTGAATCTATTTCCCCGTTTGATGCTAAACACATTGAGTTCGTGAATTCTCATCTATCCGTTGACATTTCCAACCCAAGAAATCAAATAATGAATTATATAATCACGGAGGAAGATTCATTAGAGGGTTTGAGTTTTATCCGCATTCAATCGGCTCCTTGGCAATCGGTAAAATTAGGTTTCAAAATCAATAGTACTGAAAATGAAGCGATTTATTCTAAATCAGGTTCTTCTTGGACTCTATTGAACCGAACTATGTATACAGGATTGGACGTTGAAGCTGGACAATATACAAGTTTTAAGGATGTCACGATGCCTGAAATAGAGTTGATTTCAAATTCAAATGATTACCACACAAATGGAAGAGTTACCTTTAAAATAAGCGATGATGGCTCGCCTCTTCGGAATCCGTCTAAACAAATTGAAGCGAGTGTGAATGGGAACGTAGTCTATTTTGAATACAATTTTGAACGAAAGGAAGCAAGTTGGCAAATCCCCAAACAATTTACCTCTCATTCCTTTCGTGTGAAACTTAAAGTGTGGGATGAAGTCGGAAACCTTACAAGGAACACGTCGATTATTTATTTAAAATAGAAACACAATTTCAATTTTAGGATAAAGTTCTCGACCTAATCTTCACATTATTTTTTCAATATTCAGTTTAAAAACACTTAATGCTCCATGGGAAACAGTGTTCAAAGTACATCATTACGCGCTTGATAATCGCGTTCCATTCGTCTAAGTTCTCCGTCATGAAAAACCAAACTGAACTCATATTGGCCGCACAAAATGTTAGAAAAAAAGCCTACGCTCCTTATTCCAATTTTCACGTCGGAGCGTCTGTCTCTGGTAAAAATGGAAAGATATACTCAGGCTGCAATGTCGAAAATGCTAGCTACGGTCTGACGATTTGTGCAGAGCGCAATGCATTAGCGTCAGCCATCGCCGACGGAGAATCAAAATTTGAATCTTTGGCGGTGACATCTCCAAACGGCGTTTCGCCGTGTGGCGCATGTCGTCAGGTTATTTGGGAACTTTGCGGCGATATTCCAATCATTTTGGTTGATGATGAAGGCAATACAAGTGAGACGTCATCCTCCCTTCTTTTGCCTCACCAATTTGATAAGTCATCACTTAATATTTAAATATAGTTTGAGGAATAAGTATTTTACCAATACCGCATAACAATCACGGCTGGATAGAAGTTATTACAGGAGCCATGTTTAGTGGCAAAACCGAAGAACTCATCAAACGACTTCGACGAGCCCAAATAGCTCGCCAAAGTGTTATCATTTTCAAACCAGAAATCGACAATCGTTACAGTGAAGAGCATATTGTTTCCCATAGTCAGCAAAAACTAGACTCTATCAATGTAAAAAGTTCCACCGAAATATTAAAACTCGCAAAACAGTTTCAAGTTGTAGGCATTGATGAAGCCCAATTTTTTGATGAAGGAATCGTCGACGTTTGCCGAAAACTTGCTTCACAGAAAAAGCGCGTCATCGTAGCGGGACTCGACAAAGATTACATGGCAGCACCTTTTGGCCCAATGCCTTTGCTCATGATTGAGGCTGAATATGTAACGAAGAGTCATTCAATTTGCGTCATTTGCGGAAGCCCCGCTGGTTTCACTCAGCGCATTGTTTCCTCAAAAGAAAATATTTTAGTAGGAGAATCCGACTTTTACGAGGCGCGATGTCGCACCTGTTACGATCCGGAAGGAGAAGTTCATGGATAGACTTATGGGAATATTAGGCATTTTCGTCATCCTGGGAATCGGCGTTTTGCTCTCGAATAATAGGAAAGCCATCAATAAAAAGTTGGTCCTCTGGGGATTGGGATTACAAATTGGATTTGCAATTTTTATTTTAAAAACGCCTATTGGAAAACCAATATTCCTCTTTTTTGACAAAGCCGTTCGAAAGCTTCTGACCTTTTCTGATGAAGGCGCAGCCTTTGTTTTTAATGCTTTAACAATTGGTCCAGGTAATCAAGATTCACTTGGATTTTTCTTTGCTTTTCAAGTATTACCCACGATTATCTTTTTCTCGGCATTTATGGGAATTTTATATTATTTCGGTATCATGCAATTCATTGTTAAATGGTTGGCGAAAGCAATGCAAAAGACAATGGGAACTAGTGGTTCCGAAACGATGAGTGTTTCAGCGAATATTTTCGTAGGTCAAACGGAAGCACCTCTGGTTATTCGTCCATTTATAGCAACGATGACAAATAGCGAAATAATGGCCGTCATGACGGGTGGATTCGCAACAATGGCAGGCGGCGTTATAGCCATATATGTGAAATGGTTAGACCATATTCCAAATATTGCGGGTCATTTAATGGCGGCGTCTGTGATGTCAGCGCCTGCTGCATTGGTCTTGGCTAAAATCGTTTTTCCCGAAACGAAAGAATCCGTCACAGCTGGTAAAATTGTCGTCAACGTTAATAATGACGATGACAATGTCATGGATGCCATTTCTCGGAATGTCGGTGATGGTATAAAACTCGCTGCAAATGTTGCTGGTATGCTTATTGCCATCGTTGGTTTGGTTGCTTTTTTTAATTATACGCTTGGTTGGTTTGGATTAAGTATTCAACAAATACTAGGTTGGGTGTTCTCACCCCTCGCTTTTTTTATGGGCGTTCCCTTTGTGGACATCCAAACGATTGGCACATTAATGGGCGAAAAAATAGTTTTAACAGAACTTGTTGCTTATGGACATCTCGAGACATTGACATCAACACTCCAAGTAAAATCGCAAATTATTGCCTCTTATGCGCTTTGCGGATTTGCGAATTTTGCTTCTATAGGTATTCAAGTTGGTGGAATTGGCGCATTAGCACCCGAGCGTCGAAAAGACATCTCAAAAATTGCTTTTAAAGCAATGATTGCAGGTGCACTGGCTTCATGGTTAACTGCAACCATCGCAGGTATTTTGTTATAGTTTTACTTAAATGGAGAAAAAAATTGAAATGAAGATAATATTTTTGGGCGCTCCTGGTGCAGGTAAAGGAACGCAATCCAAACGCCTTGTACGAGAGAAACATCTTTTGCAAATATCAACAGGTGATATTCTTAGAGAAAATAGAGACAATCAGACGGAACTTGGTCTTAAAGCTCAAACATATATGGATGCAGGCGAGCTTGTTCCAGATCATTTAATCATTAAAATGATTTTTGATAAAATGGACGATACAAGCCATGTCAATGGATATATCCTTGATGGTTTTCCTCGCACCGTAGCCCAGGCGGAAGCCTTAGACGATATGCTCGCTAAAATTCATGATAAAATAGATTTCGTGTTATATCTTAAAGTCGCAAACGAAAATCTTATCGAGCGTTTATCTTCTCGCTACACCTGTAAAAAATGCGGACATATCTATAATCTCAATTTTAATCCTCCAAAAAATGAAGGAAAGTGCGATTTAGATGGTGGAGACCTTTTTCAAAGGCGTGATGATAAAAAAGAAACCGTCACGAAACGAATCAAAATATATGATGATAACACGCGTCCTGTAATACGGCACTATAAAGCCAAAAATATGGTGCAAACTATTGATGGATACGGTGGAGTTGATGAAATATTCGCAAAAATATTAGAGGCGATTAGTTCTTAAATGTTTCGCTTAGGCGTTACAGGAAGCATTGGTTCAGGGAAAAGTACGGTCACCAAACTATTAAAAGATTTGGGGGCATCTTCCAGTAATTCTGATCATGTAGCCAAAGAAATTTTATATTCAATGGGATATGTCCGCGATGCCCTCGTCGCACATTTTGGCACACAAATATTGGATCCAGACGGTGGAATTTCGCGTCATAATTTAGCTCAGGTTGTTTTTAATAATCGAAACAATCAGAAATTTATCAATAACTTGATTCACCCACTCGTACATCAAGAGACTGAAAATATGATGGAGCGAGCCGAGCGTCAAAATGATGCATGGTTTATTGTCGATGCTCCCCTCATGTTTGAATCTGGCATCTCTGAACAAATGGATAAAGTACTCGTCGTCACTGCACCTGATGGCCAACGTATTAAACGCGTGTGCGAACGCAATCAGATGAGTGAACAAGATTTTTTGAAACGCGACAAACTTCAAATGTCACAAGATAAAAAGACTGAAAAAGCCGACTATATAATAGTAAATGATGGCTCATTTGATGATTTAGCAGCCAAAGTTGAAGACCTCTTCAAAATATTTAAAGAGTCGAAATTTATTTAATTATTCGATATATTTTGATAGTGTTGTAAAGCAAAACTATCTGTCATACCCGCAATAAAATCACACAATAGACGCATTTTTTCAATTTCTTTGCTTGCTGGTAATGCCATCATATTTTTCACTTCTATAGCAAGAGTGACCATATTTACGCTTTTATTTCCTGTAATGACATCACGATAATAATGGAAAAGAAGTCCAATAATTTTGACCGCATGTCGCTCTTGATTCTCTACATATTCCGAATGATAAATAAGGCTATAATTCATTTTCTTTAATAATGTGAGTTCTGCTTCCATTGTAGGATTCATTTTAAAAATCCACCCATACCGATTTGATGCTATTGCCGGCTCAAGATTGGGTTCAATGGAAACGGCGGTCAACCATCGTGTGATGAGATTTGCGACAAATCGTTGCATTGATTGCTGATGTTGCAATACTTTCAATATTTCATTCAGTAAATAATCTGCGGCTTTAGACTCATGAAGTTCGTAAAAATCTTTGACATTCGTTTCATGGAGTAAATTCTGTTTATAGCCATCAAATAAATCAGAAGTTGTATAAGCGATATCATCAGAAATATCCATAATTTCGCACTCAATGGATCGAAATTTTTCGCCTGTTTGGGCGCGTTTGGTTATGCCAGCTTCGGGATGCACCCAATCGAGTATTTCACGCTGATCAGGGTATAGAAACTTTGAACCATTCTTTGAATGTGTTTTTCCGACGATTTTATATTTAAGAACAGCATCCAGAAATGCACGCGTTGGATTGAGTCCGCCTTGGCGTTGTCCATCAATTCCGCCTCGAATAATATGCGTAAGGATTCGCAGGGATTGTGCATTGCCCTCAAATCCGCCCCATTCGTCCATTAATTCATTGAGACGAGACTCACCCTTGTGTCCGATGGGAGGGTTCCCTAAATCGTGCGCTAGACACGCAGCCTCGACAAGGGAGGCATCAATAAAGAAATTACTTTTTAGATAGGGCGATTTGCGATTAAGAAAATTAACAATGCTTCGTCCTACCTGCGCAACTTCAATCGAATGGGTCAAACGTGTCCGATATTGATCGCCGAAACCCGTCACATAGACTTGTGTCTTCCCCTGCAAACGACGAAATGCGGTCGAATGAATAACCCGGTCACGATCCATTTCAAAGGCTGTGCGATATTCATTTTCTTTAATGGATCGAACATTTCGGGTCTCTTTATCCCAATCCGAATAAAAATTATTTTCGATGTGATTTACCATGGACTCAACTTAGTTAAAAGAATGTGGCTATTCACTCAATAATTTCTCTTTTTTACGCTTTAAACTGGAAAAGGAGTCTTTGGGACTCCTATTCTAATAGTCGGATACTCGATAACCGCATGATGGTTGCCGAGTGTACGCCGTTGGCGGACGTATCGAAGCACGATGACCTGTTTGTGTTGGAGAAAGCAATCAAACCTCTACGAGGTTATGTTTAGGTTAGGTGCCATTGTTACAAAGATAACAAGGTCTACGACGTTTGCTTTTGTTTTTCTTAGTGAAACTAGTTTTTCTTTGTGGCTTAGAGGCTCCGTGTGAGGTTTTTTTTCGCAAGCAAGATGCTTACGTTACAATGGGTTTTTTTGCGTTAATCTACGAATTCGGTTGGAGATAACCCACCCCTTGCCCCTCCTCCCGACACCTTGGTCGGGATTTTCAACAGGAGGGGAATTGCAGCATCTTTTCGATGTGGCTGTGTACGGCCCTTGCCCGAGTCCTTCGAGAACCTCAGGAGCCACTTGTCGAAAAGTGTTAGACTTTTTAAACCGCAAGCAAGATGCTTACGTTACAATGCTTTTTTCTGCGTTTATCTGCGAATTCTGCGGGAAATAGTTTGTGTTTACTGCCATTTTTGTATCCACAAAAACACGCGATGAACCTTGTTTTTTATTCAAGGCGTATAATTATTTCTATTTCCTTGAATTCAAATATCTTGAGCCATGACAGAAATTAAAAAAAGATTTTATGATGACGGCTTACCGTTCGAGTGTACTGCTTGTGGCGAATGTTGTAAGCTCGGCGGTGGATTTGTTTACCCTACACCAGAGGATCTATCTTTTCTTGCTCAGTTAAAAGACATGACTCTTGACGCTTTTAAAAAACTATTTACAGATAAACACGAGAAGCGAATTGTTCTGAAAAACAATGGAAATGATTGCATCTTTTGGAGCGACAATAAATGTCAAGTATATAACGCCAGACCCTTGCAATGTCGAACCTATCCATTTTGGCCTACCAATTTAAAATCAACTTACCGATGGAATATTATTAAAGGTGAATGTGAAGGAATTGGTCAAGGTCGCATCTACAGTAAAATCGAAATCAAGCAAATTATGCGAGGGAAATTCCCCACAGCTGATGGTCCCGATAACTATAATAAAGAAATTAAAGGAGGCTAAGCGAGAAGCTCTTGATATCGAGACAAAATATCTTCCAACTCATGTAACCCAAAATGACGACCAAATCGAGCAACTTCTTTCCCTTCGACATATAGAATAAGTGCCGGGGCTGAAAATACCATATTTTGGGCCGCCACCGTACTGGAGTCCTGTCCATCGATATAAACGAAACGCCATGGCGGATAGGCATCGATCAGCGCTTTAATTTGGGGCTTTAAAACTTTGCATACATTGCACGTCTGAGTCGAAAAATAAATCAATGTTAATTGTTGGTTTTGTTTAATGTTATTAAACTCTTCTAAATTCATATTTTACTCGAAATAAGGGCTAACTATTTTGTTGGCAGCTCTTTTAGCAACGATTCATCGAAACACTGCAAAAAGAAAGAAAATTCTGTTCCTTCGTTAGGACTACTTTCTAAACTTAGAACAGAATCATGCATTTTAATTAAATATTTACAAATATTAAGACCTAAACCCGTTCCTTTTTGACCTTTGCGAACATGCGTATCCAAACGATAGTAACTCTTAAATATTCGCTTTTGCTCGTCTTCAGGAATCCCAATACCAAAATCTTTAACAGAAGTAAATGCTTGATTGTCTTTATATGCGACTTTGAGGATAATGTTACTATCATTCGATGAATATTTGATGGCATTACTTACTAAATTTAAAAGAACCTGTCGAATACGAAGTGGGTCAGCATAAACAGGGGTTTGTTGAGGTTCATGCTCGCCAACCAATTTCATATTTTTTGCTTTAGCGAGTCCTTCGTATTCTGAGATGACACTCTCAATAAGTTCTTCCATAAAAAATGCTTCTTTATTGAGTGGCATTTGCCCAGATTCAATAATGGCAATATCGGACAAGTCTTGAACCATTTCACTTAAATGTTTTATCTGGCCGTAAATGGTTTCGAGTTTTTTATCAACATTTTCTGAGGATAATTTCTCTCGATGATTCAAAACGGTTTCAATATTTCCATGCACAACCGTTAATGGTGTTTGGAGTTCGTGGCTGACTCTTGCGACTAATTCAATTCGAGATTTCTCCTTCCGCTTCAGTTCTTCAACCATCGCATTGATGTGCGTGATCATTTCATTGAAATGATTTGCAACATGCCCCAGTTCATCCTGGAAATGTGAATCAAGTTTGACTTGATTTTCACCTAAGCGAAATTTTTGAACCACTTGGTCAATAAAGTTAATCCTGCGCACAATCCAGTACCAGAAAACGAATCCGACGATTGAGGCTATCAGTATTGAAATCATCAATGCGCGTGAAATTATGCGTCCGTATTCTTCCCAGAAAGACACATTTACATCTTCGCCACCTTCTAAAAGAGTGATTAAAACATATCCATAATTTTCCTTAACGTCACCGATTCTAGCTGTTGTAAATACATATTTTAAATCCGTAGCCGTTGGGATGTCAATGGTAATTGGATAATCCGTCTCGTCACTATTTAGGAATTTCTCCAATACAGTGATATCAACATTTTCCTTGTAAAGCGTTGATGGTACAAAACTCGCCTGATACGTAATGCGACCCTCTGATGTAACGTAAAATAATTCCATCCCTGGAAAATTTATGGCAATGCTATCGAAATAGGAGTGGATGTCTTGTTCATCGCCAATGAGATCGTATAGTTCATCAGCAACAGGCTGCGCGACATCCTTATAACTTAATTGTGCTCCATACTGCAATTCATTGACAATATCAGCTTGATCCCAAAGAACCAATGTAACGCCTTGAGCAATAAAAAATATTGTTAAGATACTAATGATCTTAAAAGCAATCGTAGAACGAAAAGGTAGTTTTTTAAACGATGGGCTCAAAGTCTATATCAAATTCTAAAGTTCGTCCGAAAATTTATAGCCAACACCCCAAACGGTGATGACGTAAGTTGGTTTATTTGGATTTTCTTCAATTTTTGACCGGAGTCTGTTTACATGCGTATTGACCGTATTTTCATACCCCGCATAGCTATAATCCCAAATCAAATCCAAAAGTTGTTTCCGACTATATACGCGACCGGGTTGACGAGCGAGGAGCGTAATGAGATTAAATTCAGTGGCCGTCAATTGAAGCTCTTCGCCTTTTAAAAAGACTTTACGAGAATTTTGGTCGATGGATAAATCACCCACAGTAATGAGTGGCATGTCGCCATTGTCATCATGTTGACGTCGCGCATTTCGTCTCATAACAGCGTTAATCCTCGCAATGAGTTCCCGCATGTTAAACGGTTTTGTGATGTAATCATCGCAACCCGATTCTAATCCTTCAATCTTATCCATTTCAGCATGGCGAGCCGTTAGCATGATGACAGGTGTCTGAATATTTTCTTTCCGCATCATTTTAACGACATCAATTCCAGATACTTCTGGCAACATCCAGTCCAAAATAATGACGCCATGATCCTTGCGCCGAGCCTTTTCAAGACCCGTATTTCCGTCACTCGCAAAGCTTAAATCAAAATCTTCGTACTTAAGATTTTCCTTTAAAAGACTGATAATCTCTGGATCATCTTCTACAATCAAAACTCGTTTATTCATAGTTCACCCGCGTTTCTATTTTAATAGCGTAACTTTCTCCATGATGCTATTTTCGCCATTGGAAATCTTAACAAAATAAAGTCCTGAGCCAACTTTTGACCCAAAATTGTCATTTCCATTCCATCGAACGGAATGTGCACCTGGCGTTAAATCGCTACTGATTTCATTATAAATTTGCTGGCCTAAAGTATTGTAAACCTGGAATTGTACATGACTTAATTTGGCAATTTTAAAGCTGAAGGTAATGCTAGGGTTGAATGGGTTAGGAAATGCGGAAATCAGCTCGAATTCTTCTGGAATTTCTGCAATTGAGATATCACGAACAAGACCTTCTTTTCCAAGTGATTCTTGTGCTTTACGAATTTGGATGCCGTGACCCGAACCTAAATTTATTTTCGAAATGCCGTCACCCGTTTTATATGCAATAATTTTCGTAAGATCTTCAAACTTTGATGTCGAAATGGCATAACCAGGGATTTGACGTGCGGCTTGAAAATCCGTCGCATTGATTTCGATTTCGAATGCGCCAGAATTTCTGGGTATGTACCAGATTTCCCCGTTTTCAATAATGATTTCACCGCTTTCGTTGGCTTGATTCAAGGCACCGTTCAATCCGAGAAGAGAATTCACCATCATCACGACATCACCAACATTTAATAATGAGTCACCACTCATATCGGCTGCCCAATATTCGCATTCGCCAACATCTGATCCATTAAGGAGGTAGTTAATCGTGACAATCAAGTCTTGAACGTTTCGTTGCCCATCATGATTTACGTCGGAGCGAGCCCAACCAGGACATGGTACAATAGCGTCTGTCCGTGTTGTAAAACGTATGGCTGTCTCATCATCAAGGACATTGGCTGTCATTGGATAAGTATTATTGAATGTGTATTCGAGTCCCATTGTTGAAGTCTGGTCTTCGATACCGATTGTGGAATAATTACCATGGGAACTTGAAGAGGACGAGCCTGCATCAACATTATTAAAGGTTTTATATTGGACAATTATATCGCTATTCCCATCCGCATTATTGTAATAGAGTGGGTCAAGTAGTAATATCTGGAATGTCTCAATACTACTCCCAAAAGCATTAAGCATTCTGTCCCATTCGATTATATATTGGTTTCTAACTTGGTCATAGTAAGTATAAATACCTGATGTACTATTCATATATAAATCATCCCAAAAACCAGCAACCATCGCTGATGGCCCTAAAGGACCTGGGATTCTCCAATTACGAAAGTTTGCCACATCACTTTCACCAAAACCGATATATCCATTGGATCCAATTGAAATTTGAGTATAGGTTTCACCGTAGAATCCAACATTAAATGGAATCGTGACGGTTGCCATTTCTTCGTCATTATTCCCCGAATCAATAATGCCCGTATTAAGACCTGCTCCACCGAGAGATGGCGCAATTTCGTACCAAGTATATACGGGAGCGAGTGCATAGGCTAGATCATTATAATCATAGCACATATAGCCATAAGCATCAGGCCCTAATGGGTCAGTTGCGCTTGGTGTACCAATTGGGAGCATAAACTGAATAGCGTTTTCAAAACCACTGTCATCTGAAAAAAGAACCGACATTGGAAGTGATGTCCCAATCGTAAGCTGACCATCTAATTGGATGCTAAAAGGAGCATCAGAATTCGAAGCAAATTCATCGAGCCCCGCATCCGTAAATACTTTTGTACCTTCAAGAACAACAACATCATTCGATAAACTAGTGAGTGTCCCCGTCAAATTACTGGTTGCCACCAAGCCAAAGTTTTCAGCACTCAAACTTAATGTCGTAATTTCACCAGGATCGAAAGAAGGAATCGTTTCGGCATTTTCAAATATTCCGTCAATTTGAAGTGCTGGGCCTGAGATAGGAATCGCAATATAATCGGTCCATGAAAAATTATCTCCGCTATAAATCACTCGAAATTCCACATTAGAATTACCTGGATAATTAGCGGGAATAGTAATAGAGATGGGTGTCGTTGTTGCATCTGCTCCAATTGCAACTTGTCCAAGTACTTGGTTAACAGTAAATTCGATTTCACTGGAAAGTGAAACGATATCAACACTCAAATTTTCGGCAGTAGCAATACCCGAATTATTGAATGATAAACTTAGGTTTGCAGTCTCTGCTGGATTAAGAGCGCCATCACTGTTGCTTTCACCTGAAAGCGTCAAACCTGAGTAATCCATAGTAACATCCGTATTGATGACAGTTATAGTGTTTTGAACAGGGATATAATCATGTTTGCTAACCGTCACTGTAATGTCGGATAAGTCCATACTTGCTATCGGAATTGCGACTTCACCGTTCGCGTCGGTATATCCAGATTCAAATACAATATCTTCGCCTTGAAGCACCGTTACCCACGCATCAGCGATAGGAACGCTGAACATATTCAAAACAGAAACCAACAAATAATCAGCGGATTGGATAACAGTGTCTGCATGTTCAACACTTAAGTATTGGGGAACGCCTGTCCAAAGCTCGACACCAGGGTCGCCCATAAGGTTGTTCCAATGAGAGAATATTTTTACATAATTATGTTCGTCGTTTGGATAACTAAGGTTAAGGTTATACCAACCGCGAGCTAGAGCTGCACCGGCATAAACTAAATTTTCGTTAAAAATCCCGTGAAATATTCCGCCGGTTACGCAGTTATTATAAAGTGTATGGGTGCCTGTAGTTGCCGTTCCAACGGCGCCAATAGCGCCCTTGGGAACAGAAGGTGTTCCTACCGTTAAAAATCGCTCTGAGCGTGCATATTGTTCATTCTGAAAGCTACCTGTTCCACACGTAATAATACTGACGAAAGGAAGGTGAGAGCCGTTATTCAAAGCGTCTGTATTGGAATTTCCCCAACCACTCATCCCAAGCCATCCGCGATACGCCATATAGGAAACACCTGCGTTAATACCTGTTGATATTGTTGACGTAAAACCACCTGTATATGCTGTATAGTTTCCACTAAATCCATTATCTTGTAGAAGCTCGTCAACATAATGCATCGTTTCGACAGTCGATTGCCCTGAAGAATTAGGATCGCCAATTAATACTGCACGTGTAAACCATTGTGTGTTGATCATATCAGGCATTTTTTCGTAGTTCAATATTTTAGAAACAATATTGAGTAATTCCGTTGTTGTTTGAAACGTCAAGCGCCCCAGAAATGCATCAGCAATATTATCTTCCCCACTTAATTCTGTATAAGGATGGTCGCCTTCGCCACTATAATTTGACCATGATTCTGTCCACGTTGGCACTGAAAATGTATTATTAGTTGCATCACCAACGATACAAATAAACTCGGGTGGATTCACGCCATTGTCATAAGCCGTTTGTATATAATTTTTGATGGCACTTGTCGTGTTTGAGACAACGCCGCCTGTTGTTAATAATTGTATATCAAATCCTTTTTGATGTTTCCAGTCGATCACACTTTGAAGAATCCCCAATACACTCAAATTATTTCTGGCGACAAATAGATAAGACGGTCTTTGGAAGTTATCGCTGGCGATAACTTCATAATTTTCCACCGTAGCGCGATAGAAAGGTTCGAACATTTTTGATGTAGGATGATCAGCTTTTACTAAGTTTTGTTCATGTTGTACTTGAATTGATAAATCGGATGTAAAGCGCAATTCTTTTGTAACAGGATTATATTGAAAAGGAGAAATTTCAACCGGTATCATTGTTACATCTCTCATTGTTACGCGTGGATGCGCAATGGCTTGAGTGCGTGGATACCAATTATCGTCTGAATAAATAGCATTATCTTTAAAATAACCTTTTGCCATCTCTTGAGCTTCTATTTGCTCAGGAATAACGGGCGTAAGATTTATATCAGAAATAATCTGACTTTCAGTTGAATTTATATTTAACCAAATATTTCCCTCTTTCGGGACCGCAACCATGACGGTTGTTGTAGGCAATTCTGGCACCCCAAGTAAACGAATGCTGCCATTTAAATTGGAAACGATTCTATCGAATTCGCCTTGTTCTAATTGTATTTTACCTAAGCTAAATTCAACTGAATTTAAATTAATTTCTGTTCCAGATGTTGACATTTCAATCACATTTACGTTCGATTCTGCAGCGAAAAGACCCAGTGATAAAATCAGTGTGAGGATTAAAATTTTTATTTGATGGAAGATCATATACTCTCCTTTGAGTTCTTTGATTGTGCAGCAATATAGTCGAGACTCTAAGTCCCTGAAATGCCATCTATTTAACAATTTCATAAATATATGAGAAATTGAATCTTTTTTTGGGTATGTGGATTGCGTTTATGGCGTAACAATAATTGAGAAAAAAGAAAGCCCCTATCCAAAATAGAGGCTTTCTATAATTGATGTGAAATGGTTAAATCTATTTCAAGAATGTAATTTTCTGCATCTGATGTTCACCTGAGATTTCGAGCGTAATAAGATAGATCCCGCTTGCAAAATCAAAATGATTGAGATGGATTTCTCGTTGTCCTGGCAATAAAGATATATTGGAGAGCTCATGAACGACTTGACCCTTTAGATTATAAATTTTGAGTTCCCCTATGCCTCCCTCATAAATATGAATCGGTAAAACAACGCTACGATTAAATGGATTCGGATAAGCAGAGCCTAAGGTAAAAGTACCAGAAGTTCCAATCTTTTCATCAATACTCGTTTGATAATTTTCTGGCTCATCCGTTGTAAAACGGATGGCTAAACCAGCTTGCAAAGGTGTCGCTCCAGGCGCATAGTGACGATTATGAACATATTGCACGCCATCATTCTGATCCGGTGATTCGATGCCAACTGTCGTATAATTGTTCGTCGCATCAACATCTTCTACAGCTGCGTATTGAAATTCAATAATGCCTGTTCCATCCTGAGCAACAACATAATTAGGGTCGTAGAGTAATATTTGAAATGTTTCGATGGACGTATTGTCTCCAAAGCCATTGGGAACATTATAATATTCGATAATAAGCGCATGTTTCGTCTCGTCATACATCGTATAGATATCTATTTGTCCACCCTCAGGATAGTCTAAATCGTCCCAAAAAGGAGCAATCATCGCATCAGGTCCAAGCGGGCCAGGTATGGACCAGTTTCGAAAAAAATCAATATTGTATTCACCAAACGCGACCCAGCCGTTCGAACAAATAGTGAGACGATTATCCATATCGCCGAAATAATTGAAATCAAAAGGTAAATCAAAAAAGATATGGTCATCATCCGATAAAATATGGTGTGTAGCAGAAGAATTTTCAGCCAATTCAATCCAATCATATACAGGCGCTAGACCAGGGTAAGCGATATCAAAATTATCATAAGCCCAATAACCATAATCACAAGGAGGCGTTGGGTCACTTGTCTCAATAGAGCCAATGAGCAGCGTCTGTCTCACAATAAAACATGGATTTGTTGAACCCGCGACAAAGACATCAATTTCAACGGGAAGCGTACTTCCGCTGGAAACATTTCCCAAACTCCCGCTAAAGACATCATCCGTAAAAGTAAAAGCCTCATTGATGAGTGTTGCTGACGCCGTGTTATCCGAAAAAGTCGCGTAATCAGCGAGTCCACGGATTTCAAAATTGAAAACGGTATTACTCAAATATCCCGAAATAAGTCCGTCCAAATTGAGGGAAAAGTTTGCGTTTGGCAAAAGCCCCATTGCATCAGCTAAAACACTCATGCTTGATTGGACAATTGAAAGCGGCACACCATATTCAAGCGTTTCGCCATTTATCGTAATATCTAAAAGGAGTTCTCTGTCCTCCCAGGAAATATTGGGCATAGAAAGTTCTGGACCCGATATGGGGACACCATTATTACTTACAGCATTCACTAGAAAAGATTGTGAATAATCCTCACCGCTCGTGATTGTAACATCAAAATTAACCGTCGTATTCGATACGTTTTTAAATTGAGGCGTCCATGTCCCTTGCCCTGCTACCATTTGGTTGGCAAGTCCTGCGAATTGAAATCCAGAACCTGTAGCGAGTACGATGTCAAAGCTTTGAGGTAAGAAACCTTGTGCATTCAATGTAATGCTTAGATTTGTATTGGATGTCTCACCAAAGGGTTTCCCATCAAATCGATAGATACGAATGTCACTATTTTCCCAGCGACCCGATCCAACAAGCAGGCCGTCTTGAATAAGACTAAATACACCTTTAGGTATCGCCGAAACTTGTAAACGAATGAGTCCATCGTCTTTCGAAGGCGCGCCAAAATCGCTCAATGTCACAGGCATAATATCAGGTGTTTTGAGCCAAACGGGCAAACTTGGATCACCAATAATATTGTAGGTATGGAAATAAAATTCGGCCATTTCGCCAGGGTCGAGCTCGTCTGTATATTCGCTCATAAAAGATATTTTGGATGCCAATAGCGCGGGACCGAGCTCACTAGCACGACCTTCTAATAATTCGTCCCACATACCAGAATTAAGGGCATTATTATATTTTGTTCGCGTATGTAAATCAGAAGGTGCAATCACCGCAACAGCGCCAGATGGAATCGAAAGTGTACCTGATGTCAATAATGCTTCGCAAAAAGCAGGGTCAACAGGACTATCGAATTTTCCTGTCCCGCATACAAAGCTGAAAACGATAGGAAGCATCGTTCCATTTGTGAGTTGACCTTCGTCGAAATCAGAGATATGAAATTGAGGATAATGCCATCCGTGAGAGTCACCCCAACCTCGATAATTAGCAATACCGACGCCATTATTGAAAGCAGCTTGAATTTGATTGGGTGAGACAATTGGCGGAAAAAAGACAGTATCGATTTGTGAATACCCGAAATTATTAAGACGGTCTCTCAACCAACGGGATGTCCAAACCGGCGTTAAAATAGTTCCTGTATCTGCATAATTCCCCGCGACAATGACCGTTCTATCTAAATAACCCGAGGTCGTATTGGGGTTTTCAGAATAAATCAATGTTTTGTTGATGACGCGTGCGAGCTCATTTTGAGTATCGACAGGCCAGCGACCAATAATGGCCTCTGGGAAATAATCATCACCTTCGATTAAAACATAAGGCAAATCACTGACATCATTTTCGGGACCGTAGGTAAAAGACGGTAAGGCAAATGCGCCTGTGACATCACCAATAAGTAATACATATTCCAAAGGATTATTGGTATAATAATCAGCAATATAGTTTTTAATGGATGTCGATGACTGTCCTGTTTGCGTTAATGATGCCATCGTTACGACAAACCCTTGACGCTCCTTTGCCTGTTTAAATAGACCAAGATAGGGGCTTGCGATGACGGCATCGGTACCGACAATTAAATAGTGTCCGCGCTGAAAACTATTCCAATGATAATTTTGATTAATTTCAGGATAATGGGCGCTTATGGCTTCCAGCCCCAATGGACCTTGCTTCGCCATCACAATAGTAACGAGACTTAAAATGATGATACTAATTTTTAGAGTGCCTTTCACTCAATAACCTCTTTCTTATTTATAGAAAAATACTTTCTGTTGATTCGTAAAACTTTCACCTTTTACCTGTACGATATAGACACCTGTGCTCACTGAATTTCCCGATTGATCCAATCCATTCCATTGCCAATAATGTTGACCTTTAGGCGCAATGAACTGGTGCGTATAAATTTGCTGACCTACAATATTATAGACTGCAATGTGTAACATTTCTTGATCTGGCAATGCGTAGTGAACGCGTGTAAAATTCCTTGCAGGATTTGGATTAATACCCGAAAGGTGGCCTCTAATAATTTTCTCAGATTGCCTTGCTTCTTTTTGGTCATCAATTGAAACATAAGCTTGATTACTCGAATAAACTTCAAGGGAATTGATATGCCATCCGCGATAGCCAACTTTTTCGTCGCATTTAAATTGTAAGAAAAGCTGAATAGCAGAAGGAAGACTATCCGTGATAACAATCCAATCATCATGGAAATCGAAATCATGCCCATCATATTTTTTTTCAGCAACGATTCCGCCGACTAAGGATTTTACGACGACATAAATGCTATCATCGGCCCATTCCATTTCGTACTTATGATTAATTTTTATGGCGACTTGCTCGGCGTCTACAGGTAAATTGATTGCAGGAGAGTAAATGAAATCATCTCTAACTTCATCACTATAAAAAAGAGTCGATTGTGTCTTTAAAATACTCCACTCAACCAGCCAATCACCACCAAGACTTGTCCAATTTGACAAATCATTAAATGGCTCTAAAAACAATGATAATGCAGGATTGAGTTGCATATTTAATGTTTGAACATAGCCTGGCGTCCCTGTCAGTACATGTGTTTGAGGGAAATAGCCATCGGCAAAAATGCTCACCTTTGCTTTATCTGTTCGTCGATTAAAAGCATAATTGCCCGGTGTCAAAGTCAATGAATCCAACCCTTCATCATCATCCCACACCACAAGATAAGATTGGCTATCGTCGCTGAGTGTCAGGGCAAATTCATGTATTGGATAGGGTACAAGTGCCATATCGACAGGCGTTATATAATTATCAGAAACAGGAATTTGAGACAAAGAATCGGCCATATATCCAGGAGCATCAACAATGACACGATACGCGCCTGGAATAAGAATGCGTCGATAACGACCAAAAATATCGGTCGTGCGAGGTTTCATCATACCGCCTTCTTGCGGAATATAAGTGCCATCGAGTTGTAATTTTTCTATCTGAACCGTTGCACCTTGCAACTCAACATTGTCGGATGCATCCGTAATAATACCCGTTATCTGCGCCTTACTCACGCCAGGATATCCCATTGCTCGGTCAATGATAAATGTACAAGCGACTAAATTTCGTGTCACTGTATCTTCAATAATAAGGGAATCAGGCTGTAAATTGTGGGTTCCAACCTCGATTAAAAATTGAATGCTCCCCGTCTGACTATAAAACCAATCAGGCGCTTTGCCACGTAAAGTATTGCCTGCCGCTAAATGATAATGTCCATCTCCCGCTTCATTGATGATTAATTCAGAAACTCTAGCTGCTAATTGATAGATATGTTCATAATCGGGACTTTTTTTAATATTGCCCCAATTCCACGGATAATAGACAATTTCAGGTGTTCCGCTTCGAGCCGAGTGATAAGAAACAGAAAAAACAAAATTTTTCGATAAAGCCAAGTCGCGGATGGCTTGTGTCTCGGTTTCGGAAAATGCTTCAAAGCCTCGGAAATAATCATAATCCCCGACTAAATAGCCATCACCATGAAGCCAATTAAAATCATAATTACGATTTAGATCAATGCCATCTTCATCATAGCCAATTCCGTCCCAATAATCGAAGGTTCCATTGCCGTTCGCGTCTGTAAAATTCTTTCGATACGTAACATCCAGTCCGTCATGGACAACGGTTAGACCTTCCGGGTTATACGTCGGAACGATGTAAATCTCTGTATTTGCAAGCCACGCAGTAACACGCGTATTCCCATTTGAATACCCCGTCAACACTTTATTTAATAGGCCGAGAGTGATTTCTACACCCAACACTTCTTCGGCGTGACACTGACCCAAAAATAAAACTGCAGGCTCGTCTTCTGCAACGTCAGGATTATTCGATAATTTTATGGCGCGAATGGGTAAATGATCGTTCGTTGATTGACCGATTTCAAAAATGCGCAAAATGGACGAGTAGCTTGAATCAGCCGCCAAAGAATCGAGTAAATAATTAATTTCCTCTAAAGTGTGAAATCGTTCATCGAGAGCACTTTCCACCATAATGGATGTTGATGCAGAAGCCGTGGAAGAACTTGGCTCATTTGCATGCAAAGCAAGGCTAATACTCGAAAATAATAGAATCAATACAAAACGGCGTCTCAAGAACATTACTAAATTCTCTTATTTAATATACGTTATTTTTTGAGAATGAGAAAACACATCGCCAGAAATTTTGGCAAAATAGATTCCACTATTCGCAATTTCACCCGCGTTGTTCAATCCATTCCAATTTAATGTGTGATAGCCACCCGTTACATTAATCGTCTCAGAAAATACGTTCCGACCTGTTATGTCAACGATTTCAAGTTGAATTTTTTGAGCCTGATCAACGGCTACGGTAATAGAAACTCGTCCATTGAAAGGATTCGGATAAGCAGGTTCAACAATAAATGTTTCGGGACGTTTTGTCTGGTCTTCGACTCCAACGATAGTCGGATCAAAATAGGCTTGTGCATATAAATTTGTTAACTCACTTTTCCCAGAAGCTCTGCGATCCTCCCAGAAAATCAAATATTTTGGTGCATTAACATCGTTGTCGGCAAAAGGTATAATCTTAGAATTTGTTTGATTAAGAATCGTCGCACCAACGGGGATACCATTGGGTGTATTCGCCATTTCGCCTTCTTTGCTATCATAAAAATACACATCTGAATGAATCCCAGCACGAGAGTCCGTCCAACTTATAATATACCTGTCTTGACTAATGACTTGAATACTTGGATCTGTTTCGTTACTCGTCAGATTCGTCAAATGTTCAGCGGGTATTTCAGAATTTACATCTCGTGTCCAAATATCATATTGAAGACTATTTTCAAAACTCGCCCATGCTACCATAACACGACCTGAATTGTCGAGAGCGCGGCTCATACTCAATTGTACTTGGTCAAAGGATTCTGTCGCTACAGGAATGTCATCAATCACAACACCGTCCGAATTATATTGGCTCGCATAAATATCAACACCTTGAAGAATATTTCTCAAGTCTTCCCAAGCCACCCAAAGTTCATCAGAAGTGGCATCGTAGCACGACACTGAATTACTTTGTTTGTATTCTTCATCCGCCAATGGATCTGTCCAAATGACATCGCCCGTTTGTGAGTCTATTTTTGATACATAAAGCGTTGATCCGTCAAGGGTTAAAGTATTCCAAACCACTAATAAATTTCCGTCTGCTGCAACATAAGCATCTCGTACATATTTATCACCAAAGAAAGATTCAAATAAGGGTTCACCACCACCTATCCATTGCCCATTACCGTTTGCATCAAATTTTTGAACGAAGACATCATAATAAATAGGTAATGTTTGGTAACGATATTCAGTCCAAAAATAATACGTGTAATTCGATTCATCTTCAACGAGGATAGGGTTAATTTGAGATAAAAATCCACTGGAGTAAACGCGGATTCCATTCGCATTCCAAAGTGGATCCAAATTAGCGTCGACTTTGCTCGCGTATAAAAGTTCAACACCTTCTAGCGTGTTCATAAATCCAATATTGAGGCCGTTATTTCCAGAAAGACTCACATAAGGTTGTTGAGACTCTTCATTTGTACTCAACGATTTCCCATTTGTCGCAAAAGACGTAACCCCGTTTTTATCAATAGTTTGTCCTAAAGTAATTGTGCCTTGAGCGGCGCGGCGTGTGTCCGCCCATGCAAAAACAATTTCATCATTTTGCCAAGGGAAGGCCTGAATATCAACAGCATCGCCATCAATACCTTCAAAAAACTCACGTCCATTTTCTTCCCACAAAACGCCTGAATTGTCATTGATCATTTGTACATTCAAGCTCACACTTCCGCCATCTGCACTAGCCCATACAACCATAGCATGACCATCTTTGCTATTACGCACTAAGGGTTTTTCCTGATAATTCAAATTATTGCTTAAGGGCAAACCGTTCGCGGGAAACCCAAATGTATTGTCTTGCTTTAAATGTTGGAAATAGACATCTGACAATGGAAATCCACCGTTTCTTTCGTCACTCCAAACAATATAGATACCACCCACGCCGTCGTTTGTAAGACGCGGTGCAATTTGTTTTAAATCCATTTGAACGACTGCAATACCATTTTCAGCAAATATAGGCATTCCTGAATAGTCAAATTTTTGCATATAGATGTCGTAGTTATTTCCTGGATTACGAGAATCCTCCCAAATAACAAATACATTGGATTCACCATCGGTTTTAATACGAGCATGGGTTTGTTCAGATACCATATCCGTCACAGGAATTCCATTTTCGGCCCAAACTGCATCACCATTGCCATCAAGCATTTGCGCATAGATGTCACCTACATTATGAATTCGCTCGTCAGACCATGAAACCACAACGGTGTCACCATTTGCGGGAGCTACTTTTGGATATTCCTGCAAAGCCGAAGCAGAGCAAATCATTTTCCCGTTTGGTGTCCAAAGGGGATTCATATTGGTGTCAAAACGCTGTCCATAAATATTTTGATTGTCCGTATCACGGCCATCTTCCCAAACAACAACGACATCATTTCCACTTGTTTCAATACTGTGGCCGGCTTGCGTGCCAGTGGCATTTGCAACAGGGAAACCATTTGTATTTGGATCGGCTAAAGGGCCAGACGTTGATAGAACGGTTCCGTAAATATCGCCCTGATCCGACAAATAATTATCGTTCCAGATGACAAAAGCGTAACCTTCCGCTCCTCTCGCCATATTCACAACTTGTTGGGCGCCATCATTTACAGCCAAAGCGACACCATTAATATTCCATTGAATTTCGCCTGCTGCATTAACATACTGGCCATAGACATCACCTGCAGGATCATCGCGATAATCAATCCATGCGACAAAAGCACCACCCAATCCATCGCTTACTAAAACGGGGTCTTCTTGACGTCCAAATACAGGTGTCAATTGTAGCCCTGACTCTCCCCATAATGCATTTCCTAAAGTATCAACTTTTTGCATATAGACATCTCTATCGCCTGTACGTGCATCGGACCAAACGAAAATAACCTCACCATCGATGCCAACATCACCCGCTCTTTGCCACTCAATATGGACACCTTGCCGAATCGCAATGCCGTTTTCTTCCCATTGAAATGTTTCATTAGCAAATAGAGTGAGGGCAAAAAGTGCAAAAATGAGTTTGATGATGTTACGCATAATTGAATCCTTTAAAAATATATTCTAATTTTTTGTTTGATTTTGTTGGATGTTCTTTTCGACTGTCATTGTCTATTTCCTTCTCTGTATCTGCTTTTCAGCATCTACCTCTCTAATTGATTAAGAGGATAAACAGAGCATGCGTTTTGGCAACCGAATTAATGTAACATATTGATAAAAAAGTGTTTTTTCAGAGAGTCGTCAATCGATTTAGAAACGCTTATACAATAGGGCTAAAATTTTAATTGTTTTAAGTTTTATACCGAAATTGAAACATGTTAATGATTGCTTAATCCGATAACGAAATCAAAGCCGCCGCACCCACAATAGGGGCTGAATCACCAAGGATTGATTGCACAATCTTAAATGATTTCTTTTGGGCTTCCCATTGTCTCGGCAACAATACGTCCCAAAGTGCTGGCTCCATAAATTTCATACCTGCAGCAAGGGATCCGCCCACAACCACAATAGAGGGATCAAGTAATTTTTGGATAAAAATAAGCGCGGTTCCTAATGCCTTTCCCACTTCGGACCAAGCCGATAAAGCGAGTTCATCGCCTGCGGATGCAAGTTCGTAAATTTCAGGACCCGTGGCTTTTTTTCCGCTAAAATGCGTATAACATCGCTCCAACCCTCGCCCACTCAAGAAATCTTCGAATTCATACTCACCGTATGGCGCATTTCCAAATTCCGTGGCAGTTCCAGTTGATCCGTCTAGAATTTGACCATCCCAAATAAATGCGTTCCCAAATCCTGTCCCTAACGTGATGCCATAAACGAATCGATGACCTTTTGCAGCGCCATAATTTGCCTCACCTAATGCAAATACATTTGCATCATTATTGAGTTTAATAGGGCAATTAAATTGCTTCTCAAAATGCTCTACAAGTGGGTAATGTTGCAGGATTGTCAAATTAGGTGTATCAAGAACACGGCGACGCTCTGCATCCAGAGGACCCGGTGATCCAATTCCAATTCCAACAAGTTCTTCATTTGGCAAAAGGATGTCATGAATCATCTGTATAATGTCATCAATCAACATTTCGCCCTTACTATATTTTGTAACGTCTAGCTTTGGACTCAATCGTAAAACGTTTCCGTCCGACTCAACAACACCTACTCGAACTTTTGTTCCGCCAATGTCAATCCCAATCCGTACAAGCATCATCTTGAATTATTCCTTCAACTCAATGATTATCTGTAATATGAGCTTTGATTTCTTTGAATCTGAAATACTTAATTTATCCATTTCGTCCATTCCGTGAAATAAACTTCACCTCGTGCCGTGCTGTGCACAAGCTCCATTTCGCCATATCCCGAACGACTCAAAAAAATAAATTCAACGCCACCTTGCATATTATGGTAGTACCAAACTTCCCAAGGTTTCTCGGCGAGTCCAAAATCGTGAGATTCAATTTCATCAGGCGGGCCATATTGCCTTAAAACACGTCCGCGATCGGTTTGCCAACCTTCCTTTTTAAATCCAGCATATTGTTTTGCCATATCAATTCGCCTAAAAAACGCCTTCTTAAAACTCCCTGATTCTTGGGGATAGAGTATTTCCAGATTATTCCATGTTTCATTTATCAACTCTTGCTGTAGCGCTTTGTCTGCCACAATGATGGCTTTATACTTTTGCGGATCGATAAAGACTCTGAGCATTTCAATAAGCACCGAATTATCAATGGCTAATTGAACAGGATCGAAATCAATAATCCGACTATTTTCTTTTTCTTTCCCTACGCTATGGGTATAAAATTCCTTCGATTGTGATGCACTTTTCCCGTCCTTTTGAGACTTTATCATGACATCCAAAGAATATTTCCCTGATTCAACGCCTATGAGATTTGTGCGCCCCATTTCTATTGTGGATGTAGCGGGGATTGTTTTCACCGAAGACGTAACGACATCAACAATTTTTTGTTCTCTGTCCTTTAATAATATTTCAAAAAGGTAATCTTCATTTTTATTCAAGTTATATATTTCAAAAAAGTAGTATAGGTTCGGCAATGCTGCATCAAATAAAAGCTCGGCATTGGGGATAAAATCGTTGCCGTATTTACTAAATTCATTCTCCTGCTTTGTCTCAATAATATTTGATGCAATTTGAATATCCGACACGTTGAGATCTTTTTCAGAAAAGAGTTGAAGCGAAATATCTTTATTAATTTGTTGACGTACTTCTCCCTTCATATCAAAGACATCAATACGAAGAATATAGTCGCCTGGGAAAACGGAAAATGAAGCTATCTCAGGAATAAATGCTTTTTGACGACTGTCTCTTATAGAACCTACTTTGAAATTCCGTTGCCACCGTTCAGGGCCATATTGCACAAGACTATCCTGAATGAGAGCAACTTGATAAATGACGTCGGCGTCTAAACCTTTATCATTGGCAATAAATGTTAGATTTTGCCTCGGTACCGATAAATAAACCTCTAAAAATACGCCACCTCTTGCGGTAAATCGCGCGAAGTCAACGGATACACCTAAATCTTTATATTCAAAATGAGTCGTTTGAGCGAGTGCAAATGATTGAAAAAGAATGATTAGAAATATTTTAAAATAACCCCTTCTAGTCATGAACATGTCCCCTCTTTTAATTAAACTGCACTGAAACTAGCTTCGAAATACCTTCTTCTTCCATCGTGACACCATACAGATATTTAGCTGATTCCATCGTCATTTTATTGTGTGTGATGACAATAAACTGAGTATGCCCTGAAAAACTTTCGAGCATTTGCGTAAATTTTTTGATATTTCGATCATCCAATGGTGCATCAATTTCATCCAACACACAATAAGGCGATGGCTTAACTTGATAAATCGCAAATAATAGAGCGATAGCTGTTAGGGCTTTCTCACCGGCTGAAAGCATCTTGAGGTGCTGCGTTTTCTTGCCTTTGGGTGTTGCTTGGATAATAATATCACTTTCAAGAGGATGATCCGGATCTTCTAGAGAAATAGTCGCGAGTCCTCCGTCAAATAACATTTGAAAAGTGCCTGTAAAGTGTTCTTGAATTTGAGCAAATGTCTCTTTAAACTGCTTCCGAGCCATGCGATCCAATTTGGAGATAGTCTCTGTCAAACTCGATTTTGCCTCAATTAAATCAGCATATTGTTCATTTAGAAAATTGAGTCGAGCAAATTCGACATCATATTCATCTTGAACCGCCAAATTAACGGGACCTAAATTTTCTATAAATCGCTGACTTCGTAAAATTTCTTTTTGGATATCTTCAAAATTCGGTAAATCATCTTTATTTAAAATTTCTGGAACGATTTGCAGGTTGTATTTTTCTTCAATTCGACCTTGAATGTGTTTCTGCGTAGCTTTTAATTCCGCCAAAGCGACTTCTAAGTCTTTAATTTTTTCAGCGACTGTTTCACGTTTGTGTCGCTCATCCTGAAGCTTCATTTCGAGATTTGTAACTGTTGCTCTACGTGTCGCGAGTCGCTCTTCAATTGATTTTAAGCTGTCGCGTTCTTTCCTTAATATTGATTTTAGCGTCGCTATCTTCGTCTCAGATTCAAAGCGAATAGCCGTATTTTCTTTCAGTGTTAATTCACAAGAGTGTCGCTCTAACTTGAGCATTTCTTCTCGTTTTTGACTTTCAGCTTCCGTTTCAGTGATACTCGTTAAACGTAATTTCAAATTCTTCTCTTCATTCTGTAAATGAACGACCTCAAGTTGTGCTTGCTGTACATTTTCTCCTGCCCGATCTCTATCGCTTAAATGTTTTGCCAATGACGTTTCCATCGCTTCTATTTCAGCACTTATTGCACTTTTCTTGCTTTTTAGTTTTTCAATTTCGGGTAGATACGCCTCTGCTTTTTTCATCCCTTCAGCGATTGATGTCTCGAGTTGAGTTTTTTCATTTTCGAGAGATTTTTTATCTGCTTCACTCGCCGAGACACCAAATTGGGCACGAGACGTCTTACGATCAAATTCTTGTAATACTTGTCTTTGATTGTTTCTGGCCGTCCTCGTCTGGCGATAATCTTTATCTGCTTGACCGACTTGAAGATGGAATTTTTGGACATCATCGGTCAATTTTTCAATCGTTTCAGATAAGGTCGTAAACCGTTTCCTTAAATTTTCTAAACGATGCTTTCGCCCCACAATCGTATCTTTTGAGCCAACACCAGAGCCACCTTTTAAAGTACCATTAAAATTAAAGACCGTTCCATCTAATCGAACAACACGGCCTTTTGAATATTTCCAATCAGGTTCAAACTCATTGTCTGCTAGAAGCAAATCGTTGAAAAATAATGCAACTAATTTTTCATGTTCGGGTTTTGCTTTGATAAAATTTTTCGCAGCTCCTAAGATATGTTTATTGTCCAAAAGTTCTTTGTCCAAGGTGACTTTAGAGAGATTCAATTCTTTAAGAGGTAAAAATGTTGCGACACCTTTTTTGCCTTGATTGAGCCATCCAATAGCATTTTCTGCAGACTTTCTGTCCGTTGTTACAATGACCTCTGCCAAGGTGCCTAAGCTGGCTTGCAAGGCATGTTCATATTTTTCATCGACAACAATCAAGTCAGCAACGGTTCCCAAAATACCAGTAAGATTTTTGCTATTATGAACGATGGCGCGAACGCCGGAAGAATAACCCTCGCCACTGGCAATCAGTTCTTCGTAAAATGCGAGCTGGTTTTCAATGCTTACACGCTCGCCTCGCTTCGCTGCCAAATTTTCTCGCGTTTCATTCAAGTTGGTTTGAAGTTGCTTAAAACTATTCTCTTGATCCGTTGCTTTTGTTTCTAAATCCACCAAAATCTTTTTAGACTTATCATAATCAAACGAGGCAAGTTTTAGCTCTTCTTGATAGCCTTTTGATTTAGCTAAAACGGCTAAAAGTTTTTCGTCAATGCGTTTAATTTGATTCCTAAGCTGAACCAAAAGGTCATCTTGACGAACTTTTTTGCTCTTTAAATCGGCTATATCTGTAATCAATTCAAGATTTTTACCAGTTCTAGTTTCAAATTCTTTTTTGGATGCATTATAACGATCCGAAGCCAATCCATGCAGCTTTTTTACGGATTCTAATTGACTTAATTTCCCAGAAAGTTGCGGATCTAAATGTGCCATGTCGTTCTGGATTTTTTGTTTAACAGCATAGACGGTGTTACGCTTCTCTTCAAGCGTTTCTTCTTCTACACCGATGCGATCGAGGGACGATGTTGAATTGGAAATTTTTTCATCCGCGAGTAAAAGCGAACGTTCTGCCTCTTGAGTCTCTCCATTTAACTGTCCCACAACGTGACGCTGATCATTTAAATCCTGCTCTAAAGAGTTGAGCTCGCCACGATAATCTGCAAGTAATTTTTCCACATGATCCACTTCCGAACCGCTAGAACCGAAACCCTGGCTTAAATCCTTCCATTGATTTTCCATCGGCGATATGTCTTGAAATAGCTTCGATAGTTCCATTTTAGCTAACAGAATTTCGTTTTCCTTGAGCTGACTTTGAACGCTTTCATAACGTTTATATTTTGAAAGTTGGCGTTTTAAGTTGCCGACATTTTTTTCAACTTCTATTTTGATATCTTGCACGCGATTTAAATCAATTTCCGTCGTTTCAAGGCGTCTCAGAGAAAGACGTCTTTGCTTTTTATATTTATTAATCCCTGCAGATTCCTCAAATAATTGACGCCTATCTTCTTTACTGTCGGACAAAATCGATTCGACCATTTTGAGTTCGATAACAGAATAAGCATCCGAACCCATGCCCGTATCGACAAATAATTCTGTAATATCTTTTAAACGGCATTGATTTTTATTTAAATAGTACTCGCTCGTTCCATCACGAAAAAGCCGACGCGTGACAAGGACATCTGTATATTCCACAGGCAAAAGCCCGCGATTATTATGTATCGAAAGTGACACCTCTGCATAGTTGAGCGCTTTTCGCTTACCACTTCCTGAAAAAATAACGTCATTCATGGTTTGACCTCGAAGAACAGACGATTTTTGTTCACCAATCACCCAGCGCATGGCATCAACGATATTGGTTTTTCCGCATCCATTGGGACCGACAATGCATGTTAATCCTTGAGAAAATTTGATTTTTGTTGGTAAAGCAAAGGATTTAAATCCTTTGATTTCGAGGTCGGATATATACATCTACTTCACTTTCTGCTTCTTATTTTCGAAATATTTTTCACAATCAATGATCGATATTTAGCCTGGAGGCCATGTCATTCTGCGTCCACCAAGGACGTGTAAATGAATATGAAAAACGGTTTGACCCGCATTTTCCCCACTGTTAAAAATAAAACGAAAACCGTCGCCAATTTTCTCTCGCTTGGCTAAATCAGCGCCAATTCGCATTACCTTTCCCATCAGTGCATCATGCTCTTCTTTAGCTTCTCCGGGGCTATCGAGGTGTAATTTCGGAATGACCAATATGTGTTTGGGTGCCTGTGGACGAATGTCATAAAAGGCTAAAACATCTTCATCTTCATAAATTTTATCTGCAGGAAATTCGCCAGAAGCGATTTTGCAAAAAATACAATCTTTTTTCATAGTTTCGGTTTCCTTTTTAAAAATGATAAATCCATTGAGAAACAACGCCGGTGGCAACAACTGCTGCGGTCTCCGCTCTTAATCGTCGTGTACCCAAATGAACGAATTTAAACTTTTTCTCTTTTGCCATTTGAATCTCATGATCCGTCCAATCTCCTTCAGGCCCGATCCAAACCGTAGTCGTTTTCGGAGCTTCTTTGGAGAGTGCCTCCCAAATAGGCACAGAGTCTTGGTGAGCGACACAAAAAAGATTCAGATAATCGTCTTTATTGCATTCACTTATCACTTTTTGATAAGGTAGTATCGGGTCAATTTGGGCTAAAACACTCCCTCTAGATTGTTTTAAAGTGGATTGGGCAATTTTTTCAAGCCGTTCAATTTTAAGACCCGTCTTTATTGTATTCCCTGTTTTTAGCGGTAAAACTCGAACCACACCTAATTCAATGGATTTTTCGATCGCATCCTCAAAGTGGCTTCCTTTTAAATTCGCCATGGCGAGATTCAATTTATAGGGCAATTCGTTGACATTTTCATGGATGGCTTCAACTTTCAAAATTACGTCTTGAGACGAAATTGACTCTATGACGACATTCGCCGTTAAAGATTGACCGTTTGTCGCCCAAAGTGTATCCCCCACTGCAAAACGTCGTACCTTAATCAAATGGTGAAATTCTTTGCCTGAAATTTCAATTACCTTCGATTCGGAAGTGAGATTATCTGAGAAAATGCGTTCGTCTTTAATTTTCAAAATTGAAATTCCAATCCAAATTGCATAAAAAGTCCTTTATAGTCATTTCGATAATCGATAATACTATCAAATTTTACTTGATCATAACCCAATCGAATTCTATAAACTCGGACTGCAGAACTTTTTATATTGGCTTGGATACCGCCTCGGCTATAAAATGATTGAACCGTTTCAACGGCTTTCCATCGCTCAATAAACCCTATATGCTCTTGCGTATTCAGGCTCCATACAGGCCCGCCGCCCAAAAAGAAGCCGAGATTGAAACTTTCATGCATTGAATTCGCCCAAGGGAAAATCGCAATGTCGCTGACGCATTTTGCAAAGCTTAAATTTTGTGTATTCAAAAGTACATATTGGTCTGTATAATAATTATAGGAATATATTCCTGTTCCATCCTGAACAAGTGTCCAAGATCCTTCTAAATCAAAAATTAATTTGGGCGATAGTTTAGATTGTAAAAAAACACTGACACCACCTCCATAATTTTCTAATTCGCCTGAAACACCCCAATTATAATAAGTATTATTCGCAATAATCGATGAAGAAACCATCATTAAAATAAATATTTTTCTAAATGTCAACACCGTACTTATTTGCGAAACTTGGTTATCGTGAGTTCATGGTAATTGTCAGAACTATAAAAGTTAACTTTATCCATTAAGTTTTTAATAATATGCAAACCGCGACCATTTTGCTTCATAATATTTTCGGGTAAAGTCGGATCTGATAATAATTCGGGATTAAACCCGATGCCTTTGTCACGAATAGAGATGTTGATGAGTTTTTCAGTGATTTCGATATTCAAACAAACTTCTAGCTCACAATTGCATTTATTCCCGTGGTTTATAGCATTTGTCACACCTTCTTGAATGGCGAGCATGATATCATCGACTTCTTCAGCTTGAATCCCAGGTAACATCAATGATTTCTCCATGAAGGATCTAACTTTTTCGAGTTCTTCCACTTTCGAAGAGACTTTTAAGCTAAAGAGATAAGGATATTCATTTTGGACATTTTCCATCGTTTATATTAATCCGAGACCCTAAATCTAACAAGCCTTTAGAGAGGGCTAACAAATTCAGAATTCACCTTCAATTTATTGACCCTAATGTCAGGGAAAGAAATATCCCACTCTAATTTTTTTAAAACAAAGTAAAATATCCTTGAGTTTTGACGTATTTTGCATAGTGTCAGCTATGTTTCAATTAATGAACACATTTAAGGAAATATTTTGAAAATAATAATTTACACAGACGGTGCATGTTCAGGGAATCAACACAAAACGAATAAGGGCGGCTGGGGTGCCTTGCTTATGCAAGGTGATTATCATAAGGAAATATTTGGCGGCGAAATCAATACGACGAATCAACGCATGGAAATTATGGCCTGCATTCAAGCCATGAACACATTGAAAAATGATAATTTTCCAATCGAAATATATTCAGATAGTGCTTATGTGGTGAATTGCATTAATCAAAAATGGTATGCGAACTGGGAACGTAATGGCTGGAAAAATGCCAAAAAGCAAGCCGTTGAAAATAAAGATTTGTGGGAAGCGTTGCTCCAGCAAACACGAAAATACAATGTCACTTTTTATAAAGTAAAGGGGCATTCAGGCGATGTCTATAATGAGAAAGCCGACGCACTAGCGCAAAGAGGCATTGACTCGTTAAAATAATAATTTCAAATTACTTGTTAAACAAAAGAGCCTCCAAATCGGAGGCTCTTTTGTTTTATTTTAGCTATATTTCTAATTCCCGCTAAACGAGATTTTGTCAAAAAGTAAAGCAGGTGACCTGAAAGAGCTGTGTATCCATGGATCATTTCCAACTTCAATAAGATTCATCAATAAATCTTTCAAATTTCCAGAAATATTCATTTCACCGACAGCCTTTGTGCGTTTGCCGTTTTCGATAAGCCATCCAGCAACACCAAGAGAATAATCTCCCGTCGTCCCGTTGGCATTTCCACCTAAGAATTCAGTAACAAGTATTCCTTTGTCCAAATCCTTTTCAATTGCAGAACCATCGCGTTTACCAAGACCAAATTCCAGATTGGATGTCCCACCTGTCGTTGGTTCCATATCAAGTTTACGCCCGTAATAGTCATCAATGTAATAATTATTGAGGACGCCATTTGTTATGACAGGCATGGGCTTTGTCGCGAAACCATCATCGTCATAAATTTTTGAACCCAAACCTCGCACAATATGCGGATTGTCCATAATTGACAGAAGCTCGGATGCAATATTTTCACCTTTTAAACCGTCCAAAAAACTCGTTTTTTGTTGTATTGCTGATCCACGTAAAGCGCCTAAAATCCGCCATAGTATTCCACCAGCGCTACGATTTTCAAATAGCATCGGATAAAGACCTGTTTCAACTTTTTCCCGACCAATTGAATCTTGTGCACGAACTAGTGCTTCGGCGGTAGTCGTTGGTACATCGACTAAATCATTCAAATGTCGAGCGCGATAATAACCCCATCCTTCTGCTTTTTTATCATTCTCATCGGCGAGACTTATCGAAGCGCCATGGACGACTGAACTCCCCTCACGTTCCCCTTCAAAACCATTGGATTTTAAAATTCTACTATAGTATTGACTATCTGAGAATGATGATGAAATTGATATTGTTCGCTTATCTTTGCCTTTCAATTCGTCAACAAGGGCTTTGGCATTTGCGATGCGGGTTTCGGGTGTAAGTTTCTCAAGTGATGCATCATACAAATCAAGCTCTTTTTGCGTCTGTCCTTTATACCGATCTGGGTTTGGAAGTTTTCGAAATTTATCTTCTTCCAAATATTTGGTCATATCCACGGCATTTTCGATGAATTTACTCAATGCTTCTTTTTTGATATCGTTGGTAGAATGGCTCGAATATCGACCGTTTGCATAAATTTCAATCCATAAACTTTGTGATGTCGATTCCGTCAGTTTTTCGATGGCGTCATCACGATATTCTACGGAGACATCACGGCTTTGGCTAAATCCAATACTGGTTTCGTCAGCGCCTTTTGCTTTGGCAATTTTCTCAGCTAAATACAAGGTTTGCTTTTCACTATTTTTAATCATGATTATGCTTTGCCTCCCACAGTGATTGCTGAAACTAGAACACTTGGCATCCCTTGTGATACAGGAACTCCCTGACCATTCTTACCGCAAGTCCATCCGCCTTCTGCGAGTTTCATATCATTTGCCACCATCGTAATTTTCTTTAATACTTCAGGGCCATTTCCTATAATATTGACGTCTTTAATCGGAGCTGTTATTTTTCCATTTTCAATGAGAGCACCACTCTTTACATAAAATGTAAAATCACCAGGACCAATATTAACTTGCCCGTTCGTGAATTGATCCGCTAGAATACCGAACTTAACGGTTGAAATCATTTCTTCAAATTCATGAGGTCCGCTCTTCATATAGGTATTTCGCATCCGTGGCATCGGATTGTGTTTAAAGGATTCACGGCGACCGTTCCCTGTTGGTTTTACACCATAATGCTTCGCCGAAATTCTATCATGGAGATAGCTTTTCATGATGCCATTCTCGACGAGAATCGTTTCTTCGCTTGGGTTACCTTCATCATCGACATTAATGGAGCCGCGAACATTTTCATTGGTTCCATTGTCAACAATCGTGACGAAACTTTCGGCAATTTTCTGATTAATTTTTTCGGAATAAACACTAAGTCCCAATCGGTTAAAGTCCGCTTCCATTCCATGACCAATGGCTTCATGAAGTAAAATTCCCGCAGAACCCGCCGCCAAAACAACAGGTAATTCCCCAGCAGGCGCATCTTGTGCTTTAAATAATTTTACGGTACGCGCTACTGCTTCTTTTGGGAGGCGCGTGATTCGACTTGGATTTAAGAAACGAATATCGTCTCGAGCCGAGAAATCAAAATAATTAGTTTCTCTGTCGCCGTCTTGCTCAGCCGTGCATCCTACAGAAATCCGTAGCATAGGTTGATAATCTGTTGCAATAGTGCCATCTGATGTCGCTATCATGATATAATTTTCGCTATCGGCGAAATTGACTGTCGCTTTGATGACGCGAGAATCTTCTTTAAAGACCGCATCATTGATGCCCATAAGAATGTCAACTTTTTGTTTTACGGCAACATCTTCCCAACTAACGTCTGTTTTGTAATAGGATGGGAAAGAAGGAAAATTGAATTCAACAGGAGGAAGTTTTTTGCCTGAAGAAGCAATGCCACCCGCTGTTTTAGCTGCTTTTTTCATGGCATCGAGGGAGACATCTTCCGTAAAGGAATATCCAGTTTGCTCACTTTTTAAAACACGTATGCCGACACCCAGGCGAATATTGGTACTGGCAGAACTAACGATATTGTCTTGCAGGCGAATGGAATTTGATAATTCGTGTTGAAAGAATAAGTCGCAATAGTCACCACCAAAACTCAAGGCTTCAGCCATCACTTTACGAATTGTGTCTTGATCGACACCAAATCTTTGAAAATATAAATTATAGGCATTTTCGCCGCTGCTCTTCGCCAGTGCATTTTGTAAAAAGCCCGGTAAAGTTGCAATCGCGAGCCCTGTTCCTGAGAGTTTTACAAATTCTCTTCGACTCATTGGTTTCATATTCCTTTCCTTTCTAACAAAAAATTTTAGCCCCATTTCGAGGGTGTAAAACTAAAGCCTGTTTATTAAAGGGCAAATATATAAATGATATATATGCGAATTGTAATCTAGGACCTTCTGTAACTGCCTAGATGAAACAATTTAAATTAAGTGAATTTGATTTTTATTTTGAAAGACTATAAATCTGCACGCCGGAACGTGTTGCACAATAAAGTTTATCATTAACAATCTTAGCACTATAGATATAACCCAAATCAACTTTTTGGTCAATCCAAGGATTCGATTCGTCCGTTACATTGACAATAATGAGACCATTTTCGCCGCAAGACATAAATGCAAAATCATTCCAAAACGAAATTTGCTTCACCCATCCTGGCGTATCAAGTTCTGATAAGAGACTGAAATTTGAGCCATTCCAATTAAAGATGCTAAGACCCGCCCAATTGTCGGCGACAAAAACCGAGTTCCCTTTCGTGGCAACGGAAAGCGCTTCACCGCTTGTATTGATCGAATCCAGACTTTCTGCATGATCAGGATACAATTTCAAAGCACGAATGCCTAATTCTTCCTGTGCGAGGAATAATGTACTATCCGAAATCGTTAAACCAGACATGTGACCCGAAAACCATTTTCCGCCAAAGGGTTCCCAATAGTCCACATTAAAAACATTATCATGCGTCATGCTAAGTGAGTAATGCTTGAAACCGTCATCATAATCACCATCTGCTACAAATACTGAGACAACACCCGCATCAGCTTTTATGTAAAGCTCTTGTGTATTGCCATCGGAGAATATTTTTTGATCAAAGGTTGAGACCCACTCTGCATTGTAATAACCCGTATCAATATTGGTCAAATTTGAATCAAGAAGTCGATAGTGAATAGCTTTCGATTCGACAGCAAACAATAAGCGTGTTGAGGGTTCGAAATAAATTTTTTCCAGATTATATGAGCTAAATATCGTCTCCCAGTCTTTCGAATACCCACGACTAGAATAGCTCCATATTTGAGCTCCAGCTTGACTTGCTGCCACGAATACTTTGTCATTATAGATAGCAATATCACGTGCAAAACCTATGGTCTCGAGAGTTGTTTCGTGTTGAAGTAGTACTTCAGTCACATGTACTTCAGGCGGTTTTGGGCACCCAGTCACTAGGAATAGAGTCCCTATTAGAGCAGATATTTTTGTGATATTCATAATGGTTGGCTTATGCATAATTAACTCATTTCACTCAATATATTTTCAATTTTCATCTTATTCATTTCGGTTTGGATATCCTAATACACATTCCAAACAAAATCATAACTCAGTCGCAAACCCAACCACCATCGCTCAAACGATTTAAAATCTTCTATGTTTACGTTGATGGCTTCAACGTTGCGATAACGGCTTCCGCCATAGATTTTTGCTTTTATGGACGAATCCCAAGCAAAATTTACATCCCATTCCAAGCGATATTCTTGATGACTGCGCCCCGCGTGTATTTCGTCATTTTCGTCACCGCTAAAATACTGTCGTGTATCGAGGCCTAATTTTCCACTCACTGATTCCAATCCACCTAAGTCCAATCTAAGTGATGCCTTGATACGCCCATTTACATTATCATAACTTCGATCGACAATATCAATTTCGTTGAGATTGAATGCTTTCCCATATTGAAGACTTGCCGAAATCGGCAGCGTTTTAAATTTTGACCAATCCCAATCTAGATTCATCGAATAAATACCAATATCGTATTGTGAAAATGCAGCATTATAGACAACATTTTGACGCTCCAATTCATAGCTAAAACGATGTTTCTTAAAAGGTCGATGTGCGTATCCAATTGTATAAGTCTGTTCCATAAACAGACATTTTTCCCGACTTGCAATGCCTGTCGTTGCATTTTTTGATAAATAATTTCTGAGATAAAACTCCGGCAAATTTCGAAACGATAATAGAATAGATTGATAATTTCCAATGTTCTGTTCAAAATTAAAACTCATACTGCGGAAATCTTTAATCGAGAATTCCGTAAAATGATGCACGAAAATTGATGCTCTAACTTTGGATTTATAGCCTCTCCAAAGTCGAGGCTCATAACGAATTTTTGCGAGCCCGACAAGCTCAGGACTTGAGACAGTCGTTACACCGCCTAGATATTCGGGTGCCGTGGCGGTATATTCAACTTCACCCACAGACGCATTAAATGCATTGCTTTGCCATGCCGTTTGAATCCCAATTTCATAGAATACGGGAGAGCGAAGTTTTTTTATCCATGACTGAGCCGAAGCAAATCCAACGAAACAGAATGAAAGAATTACGAAAATGAACAAGCGTCTAATTTGGTTAAAGTTCATATTAGAGGACTTATTTTTTATCTTTCTCATCCAATTTATTCATACGCAAAAAGATGCGTCTATCTTTATCCAAAAGTTTAATTTTTAATCGATGTTCACCTTCTGAAAGTTTAACCGTGCAAGAGCGCCATTTCCCTGGCATGAGCGTATCTTCACCAACAATACGCGAACCTTCGCTCATAACAGTACTAAAGTAATACGTCCCTGCCAAATGACCATTATCGTAGATCTGGATCCGATAGTTTTGCGCACCTGTCATCCAATATTCAAAACCCAGTCGCGTAACGAGCTCAAATGTCGCTGGCCCCGAAAGTTCAACTTCCATTGGCGAGTCATTGAATAAAGGATAATAACTCAAACTTTTTTTGCCAATCTGAATTTTAACATTTTCTGATTTTTGAAAGGGTCTCAAGCTTTTTCGCTTAAGATTCTTTGATGAATTGTCTTGGAGAACTCTAATAACTATTGGACCTTTAACCGCTTTAAATATTATTGAATGGACGCCTTTTTCAATGCGAATGACATCTACAGCGGATTTTGTAAAATAATGGTTGGGGTGTTCAGAAGCGGTGACGCCCTTTGAAATTTTTTGTCTATGTTTAATGGTTGTTGCATCAAGGCTATCAATTGTAATTTCATACTCGAAAGGCTGGCTTTTTTTAGATTTTTTAGCTAATGCCTTACGACTAATAACACGAATAATGGCAGGACCGTTTATAGTATATGTCAGTTCATCTTTATGAAGATTTTGATAGACTCGCCGCTTACCCGATATGGTTAAAATCTCTCGAGATATTTTTGAGTCGGTGGGTTTTATGAGCTCAGCTTGAGCCAAACTCAGCAGTAATAAAAAGAGTATGAATCGTTTAATCATCGAATTTCCATTATTATTTGGTTTAACATTGAAATGCCTATTTGAGTTCATTTCAAGCATAATTTTCAGGTTCATATTGTTGTAAGTGATGTTTAATTTTTCGCTTAGAACGCACCCCTATTGCAATAATCATCCCCAATAGTGTAACGAGTGCAATAGATGTTGCTAAAAGACTGTAATGCCTGCTCGAGAAGAAAACACCTTCGCCAATAGGCGGTGTAGGAACCGCAGCAAAAGGATACTGATAGGCTTGGAATAAGGTTTTAATATTGAGAATATGAATCACCGGAACACCTTGTTTGCCGAATTGAACCATCGTTCCATTACTGGGGAATTTATCAAAATTAACGCGCGTTGTTAAACCAGGTGGAATCAAATGACTTGCGGCTGCATTCCCCAGTGAAGCTGCCCCGCCACCGACATTTATATAAGCACCATAGCGAGGAATGCTTTGGGCGGATTTATAATAGTCCATTCTGTTTTCAATCGCTTCACCTAAAGAACGGGACTTTATCAATGCGCGCTGATTTCGTTCTGTTGCTTCAACAATTTGTTGTCGTCCAAAGGGGCTTAATCGTCGTCCAATATCAGAGCCACCGCCGATGCTTACAAGTTCGGAAACATGGGAAATAATACCTTCTTGATAGAGGAACGATTCCATATCCAACCATGTAAAATTTTCATAATTAGCGCCCCATTTCGAGGCTCCGACAGACGAAATCAACAACGGAAATAATTCCATTTCTTCGATTGCGCAGAGCAAAGCGATATTGGCTCCAGGCATTGACCCTGTCATTGAGACGGCAACCGTATCGCCTTTTTTCACATTCGCTTCCAAAAGCATGTCAACAAGCATCCCCGCTACATTGGGATCTAATACCGAAATTTTCGCATCTAAATCGCCTTCATCCGTTGTGATATAACTATTTTGCTGACCAATAAGACCTGTCTCGTTGGGATCATTGACGTCATCTATAAAGATTGCCTTAGCCATGCGCTCATATTTTAGCGCAATCAACGCTTTTTCCATTCTATTTGCGGCTTTGATTTTCACATCATAGCTTACAGATTTTTCTTGAATCCGAATATTTGAAACCGTGTATAACACAATTAATGAAAAAATGGCCATGCCGACTAAAACCTCTGTCCGTTGAATAGCGGGTCTAAACATCAATCACACCTCCGCTTAAAATCATGACAGCCAGTTGCACAATAACGCTTGTAATCACAATCACGCTGGTGGTCTTTAAAACTCCTTGTCTATCCATCCATGATGCAATTAAGCCCGGAATAATATAGCCAATCGTATAAAATTCTGATTGGTACCAATCAATATCAGAAGCCAAATAATTTCGCGAAAGATATCCCAGGAAAAACCCGAGTAAAATGGACAATACAAGGCGTCGCTTTCCATAAATAATTAGAATATTAGAAAGCCCTCGAACAATGCCAAAAACCATAATCGCGATAATAAATGTAGCCACAACTCGCATGGGATGATGTAAAAACAATGCAATATATCCCGGTACGATAATCCCGCCAGCCGTTACGCCAAGCCATTCTGTAAGCCATAAGCTCAATACGATACCTAAACCAATTGCAATTTCAATCATCCGACAATCCTATACATTTTTAATTCGTCCAGCAAGGCAAATCCACTTCCAACAATATTGCCAATCCCATAGATTAATATTTCGTTTTCAATTGTGAGCATGTCATCAATCACAACGCTCCCTGGAACCTCTTTCGACCAAGTTTTATATCGATTTTGAAAAGGTTCAAAATACTCTTTTTTAAATCTTTCTAAGTGTTCACCTCGTACAAAAAGAAATCTCGGTTTAATATCGTTTTTTATGATGTCTAACATCTGACGCGTCCGACTTTCTCGATCAGGTCGCGTATTTAGGAAAACACCAATTTTTGAAGAATCTATCATGATATTTTTTTGAATCATATGCCAAATCATAATCGTTGAAGTCGGGTCATTGGCTGCAAATGCATTAATAAATTGAGCTGAATAGTCGCCATATTTTAAATCCCACCGACGTAGCGCTCCAGGATCAGGCGTTGATGTTTTCATCCCATCTAAAGCAATTTTTCGGTCGATGCCTAAATCTATGCAAATATTTAATGACAACGCTACATTTTCCGCATGTTCGATATGATTAAATCCATCCATTTCTTCCAGACTTACATCTTTATGCGTCGCGGTGATAACGATTGTTTTTCGCTTATTTGCGATATCTTTCATTGTTGAAAGCATGGTCTGTTCGGCGGTAAATAATTTTCCGTTAAAAGGAATCGTATTGGAAAGGCTCTGTGCAATGTCTTCTAATTTATATCCCATTTCATCAACATGATCTAAGCGTGCATTGGTAATCACAGAGTGAGTCGATTTTACCATGTGTTGCTCTGCGACCCATTGATATTGAGGTTGAACTGCCATACATTCCATCACAACCGCTTGAGGACGGAATTGTGCAAAATAGCGCATAAAGCGCACGAGCTCACCTATACTAGCGCCTGTTAAACGGTGAATACGTCGGTCTTTTCCCTGTAAATCTATAATCCGCGGATCTGAGCCCGTCGTTTTTCCTAAAACGGAAAATCCACCTGCCCGCAATCCAGCTGCCACAAGTCGTGTCACCGATGATTTTCCGCGTGTGCCGTTCACATGAATACGAATTGGGATGCGATAAAGGCTGCGTTGATGTATAAACCATTCCGCAAAAAGTGCGGACAAAACAATGCCGATTAGTAGAGAAAGTGCAAGGAGAGCAGAGTCCATTATCGGATTCTTTTACTGGTTTGAGTGGATAATAATGTTGTCATGAGGGGCGAATATATTTTGCAAACTTGCCTAGACATAACCAAAACCTTATAGATATAGAAATGTCACTTTTTTAAATATCTAAAAACGCCTCTATCATAACGATAAAGGCGTTTTAACATGTGCGATTTTAATATTACGCTAAACGTAGATGCGCTCCAATAGCCAGGCTTTTAATTCCTCTTTCGGAATCGTTACTTGCCCCATCGAGTCTCTATCGCGAATTGTTACTGTACCTTTTTCAATAGTGTCATGATCGATGGTTACACAAAACGGTGTCCCCGCTTCGTCCATGCGACGATATCGACGACCAATTGCACCCTTCTCATCGAAAAAAGCCGGCAATATTTTTTTAAGATCATCGTAAATTTCATACGCTAATTCTTTGAGGCCATCTTTTTTCATAAGGGGTAATATCGCAACTTTGATAGGCGCCACCGCTGGATGAAAATGCATAACCGTCCGCTCCGAACCATCTTCAAGCGTTTGCTCTTCATAGGCTTGTGATAAAATGGCGAGAACCGTTCGATCGCAACCCGCCGATGTTTCAATTATAAAAGGATGGAATTTTTTGTTCGTTGTTGCGTCCATGGCCATCATTTTTTTACCTGAATATGCTTCGTGCTGCTTCAAGTCAAAATCAGAGCGATTATGGATTCCCTCTAATTCGCTCCAACCAATAGGAAATTTGAATTCAATATCAAATGCGGCTTTGGCATAATGGGCCAATTCATTCGGTCCATGAGCTTCGAATCGTAGATTTTCGCGTTTAATACCGATGCGATCATAATATTCCAAGCGACGCTGTTTCCATGTTTCAAACCATTCGTCAGAATTTTCTGGCTCTACGAAATATTGCATCTCCATTTGTTCAAATTCTCGCGTCCGAAAGGTAAAATTGCCGGGTGTTATTTCGTTTCGAAATGCTTTCCCGATTTGCGCAATTCCAAAGGGAATTCGTTGACGAGAGGTGTCCATAACATTTAAAAAATTAACGAAAATACCCTGAGCCGTTTCGGGACGTAGATAGACTTCTGTGCCTGCGCCTTCTAATGCGCCCATTTCGGTTTTGAACATAAGATTGAAATTGCGCGCTTCGGTTAATGCTCCTTCGCATTTTGGACATTTGCGATGGGTTAAATTTTCTTCAGGCAACGTATCTTCACGGAAACGAGATTTACATTTTTTACAATCGACGAGAGGATCCGTAAAACCTGCGATATGCCCTGATGCTTCCCATACTTTTGGATGCATCAAAATCGCCGCGTCAAGTCCGACAATATTGTCATAATCTCGCGTCATGGCGTTCCACCAAATGTCTTTTACATTTCGTTTAAGCTCGACACCGAGAGGGCCGTAATCATAACAGGCATTGATTCCGCCATAAATTTCGCTAGACTGAAAAATAAAACCTCTGCGTTTTGCTAGAGATACGAGTTTGTCAAAACTTTCTAATTGGGTCATCGTTAATCTTCCGCATTTTCAGTAGAAATTATTTCATGTTTACATTTTGGACAAAGGGTGTATTCGCCTTTTTTCTTGGTGATTTTCTTCACCATATAATGATTGTCACAAGCGGGACATTTTTGCGGTGAGGGCTCATCCCAGCTTACAAAATCGCATGTTGGATAATTACTACATCCATAAAAAATCCGTCCGCGTTTAGAATGTCGTTTTGAGATGCGACCTTTGCAATCGTCCTTTGGACACGCCATGATTGTTTCGAATGGTTTTGTAAATTTGCATGTCGGATAAGAAGAACAGGCAAAAAATTTACCAAATCGGCCCGCTTTTAAAACAAGTGGCGAATCACATTTGTCGCATTTCCCATAATCTTCATGTGTTTGATTGAGTTCTTCATCGACTTTACCGTCTGAAGTGAGCGCTTTTGTATTTTTGCATTCAGGATATCCCGTGCAAGCCATAAAACGACCGTTTCGACTCCATTTGATCGTCATCGGTTTGCTGCATTTTTCGCAGATGACATCCGTTTCTGTCTGGAGTGATTTTTTAATATCAGACGTCGAACCCTTGGTATTTTCCAGCCATTTGCTTAAATTATCCCAAAATTCTTTAAGCATGGCTTCGTAGCTTAATTCGCCATCTTCAATTTTATCCAACTCATCTTCCATTAATTTTGTAAAATCAACATTATCCATATCTGGAAAATGTTTAACAAGAAGTGTGTTCGTGATGCGACCTAATTCCGTTGGAATCAGTTTCCGTTTCTCTGACAAAACGTATCCACGCGCTTGAACCACCGAAATAATGGAAGAATAGGTAGAAGGTCGTCCGATTCCCAATTTGTCCAATATTTTCACTAAACTACTTTCTGTGTACGAACTGGGGGGACTTGTAAAATGTTGATCTGGCTTAATTTCTTTACGTATCAGCACCATTCCCGCTTTTAATTCCATGGGTAATGTCTGGTCTTTTTCTTGGGCCTCATCTTGATACACGCGTAAAAAGCCATCAAAAATAAGCTGAGAACCTGTTGTTTTAAAGCCATAATCGCCCGCTAAAATATCAACGCGTGTTTGATGCACTTTGGCTTGCGCCATTTGAGATGCAATGAATCGACTCCAAATTAAATCGTAAAGTTTGAATTGTTCTGGTGTCAATGTGCTTTTGACGTCTGAGGGCGATAGGAGCGGATTTGTAGGTCTGATGGCTTCGTGAGCGTCTTGGACATTGGTCTTTTTCCCTGCGAAAACGCGCGCTTTGCTAGGTAAATATTGAGGTCCATAAAGTGACTTAATTTTTTCGCGGCCCTCCTCGATGGCTTGATTCGATACGCGAACCGAATCCGTCCGCATGTAAGTGATGAGGCCTGCTGTTTCGCCATTTGGCAATGAGACGCCTTCGTAAAGTTGCTGTGCAATGGCCATCGTACGTTTGGTGGAATATCGCAGTTTTGAAAATCCCGCCATCTGCAATGTTGATGTAATAAAAGGTGGCGCAGGATTCTTTTTGCCATCCTTTTGTGTCACCGATGCCACAATAAAATCGGATTCATTTAGTTTTGAAACAATCTCTTTTGACTGCTCCTCATTCTCAATGGTTAATTTTTTGTCTTTAAATTTTTCGAGTGACGCGACAAAACTACTTTTTTCGGGTGTTTCGACGTCGGCATCTATCGTCCAATATTCTTGGGGAATAAAGGCGTCAATTTCGTCCTGACGCTCAGCGATAAGACGCAATGCAACGGATTGAACACGACCCGCACTTAATCCCGAATAAAGAACTTTCCATAAAAATGGACTGACTTTAAAACCAACGAGTCTGTCAATACTTCGGCGGGCGTGTTGAGAATACACGAGATTCATATTCAATTGCTGACGTTCTTTGATTCCGCGCTGTACACCTGACTTTGTAATTTCATAAAACATAACGCGAAAGGTTGGTTTATTATAGCTTTTAAAAAGTTCTGCAACGTGCCAAGCAATGGCTTCGCCTTCACGGTCAGGGTCAGTTGCGAGGTAAATCGTTGCTGCTTCCTGAGCTGCTTTTTTAAGCTGGTCGATTGTTTTTTTCTTCCCTGTCATCGTCACATATTGTTGTTTAAAATCATTATCAATATCAATTCCAAGTTTACTTTTAGGTAAATCTCGTATATGTCCAACAGTTGATAGGACAGTATATTCAGCGCCTAAATATTTATTAATAGTTTTTGCTTTTGAGGGGGATTCCACAATTAATAGATTCTGAACCATTCGTTTAAAACTTTCTGTTCTTTGTATTTTTGACGCAGATAAACGACGCGTTTTTCAATACAGGGTTAGAGAAATAAATTTGTATTGTTGAAGCATTATTGCGATTAATCATATTTAGTTCTGATTTTCCGCATCATACTTTTAATAAAGCTCAAATTTGGCTAAGCGACCATCAAGTCCACCGTTTGACAACGGTTTTTTCCAAGTGGGACGAAGACCAATATTTTTAAGATATTTTCGCTCTCCAAAATAGATATAGGCGGTTGATTCAGTGAGATTTTGCTTCATGTAATCACCTAAATCTTTATAAAATCCCGATAAATCTTCATCTTTTCCGAGTCGAATTCCATATGGCGGATTAACAATCATAGCAATGGAAGTTTCAGGTTTATAGGTTTTATAATCACGTTTCATTACAGGAATCGATTCGCCATAGGGAAGCAGTCCTAAATTAATTTTCGTATTGGAAACGGCTTGAGCATCTTTATCGCCAGCGAGAATTTTTTTCTTTGATAAATTCAAGAGCTTGCCGTCATAAAAACTGCGGACATCTTTCCATATTTCTTTGGAGAAATCAGGTAATTTTTCAAATCCAAAATGTCGCCTTAGATATCCCGATGGAATTTTATTAAGTGCCATGTGAGCTTCGGCAACGATGGTCCCAGAACCACACATGGGATCGAGCATGGGAACTTCGCCTTTCCAATCACTCAGTCGAATGATGGCCGCCGCCAGCGTTTCTTGCATCGGCGCTTCGACAGAATTCATCCGGTAACCTCTTTTATGGAGTGAACCGCCTGAGGTATCGATACTTATCGTCGCGTTGTTATTTTCGATATGAAGATTAATCCAGACATCAGGATTTGTCGTATCAACATCGGGTCGCTCTCCATGAATACCGCGAAAGTAATCCGCAATGGCATCTTTTAATTTTAGAGATGCATATTTCGAATGGCTAATACTGCTATTGGATGTATGAGCGTTTATGGCAAAGGTTTCGTTTAATTTTATAAAATCTTCCCACGGAAATTCATAGGCTGTCTTATATAAATATTTCGTGCTATGACATTTAAAAGAAATGACAGGGGCTAATACTCGGGATAAGAGTCTGGCATTATAATTAACAGTATAAAGCGTTTTCGGGTCGGCTGAAAAATAGACACCACGAAACGCTTCTTGAATCTCAGTAGCACCGAGTTCTGTTAGTTCATCTTTTACAAGCTCTTCTAGCCCTGTAGATACTTGCGCAAAATAGCGATTTGATTTTTGATATTGATACATGTCCGCATTATAAACGTGATTTTGGCGAATAATAGGATTTTTAGATGGAAATTATTTATGACCTTCGATTAATAGTGAATGTTTCCGACTTGGTGATATTGTGTGAGATTTGGAAATTTTACCGCAAAGAGCGCAGAGAAAATTATAATTGATTTAAGAATATCCATTAACGATTGTTTATTTTGGAAAGTGTTATTCTGTTGAAAATCGCGACCAAGGTGTCGGGAGGCTATATTTTATCTGCGTTAATCTGCGCAATCTTGGGGAGGTCCTAAGAACCGCAAGAAAGATGCTTACGTTTCGATGCTTGCGTACAAGAGAAAACTTATCCCCTTCTGGAAGGGGTTAGGGGTAGGTTTTAGCTATCTCGTTTTATTGTTGATCCTTCAACAGTTATCCCGACAAAAGAGCCAGGATTGCTCAGGATGACACGTTTTTTCCTTAGCGGCTTAGCGTGAAATCATAAAAGAATTTACCATAGAGGCAGCGGAGAAAATTATAATTGATTTAAGAATATCGATTAACGATTGTTGATTTTGGAAGTAGTTATTCTGTTGAAAATCCCGACCAAGGTGTCGGGAGGCTATATATTTTCTGCGTTAATCTGTGCAATCTTGGGGATAGTTTTTTTGTTGTGAAATTGGGAATTTGTGGTAAATTTTATTGTTTATGTAAAATTAAGCATCAGTCATTAGCGTGAGATTGCCTAGAGAAACAGGAAAAATAAATGAAAACATTATACATTTTAATTAGTATTGCACTGTTTTTTACCACATTCGTTAGTTGTGACAATAGTCCACTTGAAGCTACAACCAATCAGAACCTTAACATACTTCATGGAAACACCCTCTTTGTGGGAAATGGGGATACCATTCTGATAAATGATATTACAGTGTGTGCAAATAATATATATCCGAGCAGAGTAAGTGGATTACAAACATTTACACAAATGACATTTAAAAAATGTTCTAACGATAATGAACATTATATTACAGCGATAGAGGCAGCATATCGATGGGCATCGCACAATCAAGATTGGGATGACAACCTATTGTTTAAGGCTTGCGGAAAGGTTTCCCCAACATATTTACCAGCTATTACTAATTTCTCAAAGCTTCCTGGTATTCATCCTAACATGAAATGGAATTTTATGTGGGCACATTATTGGATAGTGGAAAGACGTATTGCTAATGGAACATTTACTCAAGTTTATACATATGCACCTCCAAATCAGCCAGGATCGTTGACGCCACCCGATACAAATTGGATTGACACAAGTATTAATTTAAACACTTTCAACGACATAGTAGTTTATCGTATTAAAGGCAAAGTTTGGTCTGAATTTTCAAATACTGCTCCCTTGATTTATTGGGATAATAGAATTAATCCTGATAATATGGATTTCTAGATATGGCTTGTTTTCGTAAGTAGGCAGAATACTTTTTAATCATTCGAAATGGAGTTACCATGATAATATGTTACATTATTTTTGTAATTGTTACTTTTGCCGAAGTGCATGCCGAGTGGACTCAACAAACAAACGGTTTACCAGCCTCTTTCTACTCCATGGCAGCAATTGATGCCTGCAGTCCCCTGAACGCTATTATTACGACGGCCCCACATGCAATCTACAAAACAAGCAATGCTGGTGAAATATGGAGTCTCATACTGATACCAGAAGTTGATTCCTTATTTAATATTGTAGATGTTAGTATGCCAGACCCTAATCATATCTGGGTCGTTAATAGTGTGAACCCAAGTATTCGAGCCAGTAGTGATGGTGGTTTAACATGGAATACTCAGTACTATAGTGAATCCACGGCCAATGATACATCCCTCATCACCAGCTTTAATTATATCGAAATGTTTGACAGTTTGAACGGTATTGCAATGGGAGATGGTAGTTATGTACTTGGACGTCCAGCCGTTTTCCTAGCAACAAATAATGGTGGCCAAATATGGAGTCCACATCAACAAGACGGGATGCCAACTGGATCATATCATTTGTGGAAATCCGTTGATTTTGTAAGTCCAGAGATCGGTTATTTTTATAAAAATAAAGGTTCAGCTTTTGATATATGGAAAACCTCAAATGGTTGCGATACATGGTCTTTTGTAACCATAGACGAGCCTGCAACTTTTCCCGGTATTAAGTTTTATGATGCTAATAGAGGGATTGTCGTTGGATCTTTTAATATGTGGAGTACTGATAATGCCGGTGATACTTGGTCAAAAACAATTATAAATGAATTCAATGCTAACGATTACAACTGGGTTTCAGATATTGAATTTATGCCCAATAATTCAAATTCTTTTTGGATGTCTGTTGAAAACAATTTGCTCTATACGTCTGATAATGGCGCATCTTTCGATACTTTACTAAGTACGACGCTTGGTGAATTTATTGATATTGTTTTTACTGACTCTTTAAATGCTTGGGCACTGTCGTCAGTTGGACTCTATCATACCTCTAATGGTGGTATTCTTAGCTATGATTCCAAACAAAATATTGTAAGTAATTTTGTATTAGAGCAAAATTATCCAAACCCATTTAATCCAACCACAACTATCAATTATTTGATTTCCACAAAAATGGATGTAAAAATTATAGTCTATAATATTTTGGGAGAACAAATAAAAACATTGGTAAAAGAAGAAAAAGAACCAGGTTATTATAGCGTTATGTTTGATGCTACAAAACTATCCAGTGGAACGTATTTCTATAAAATCACTTCCAATAATTTTACGGAAGTAAGAAAAATGATCCTGCTTAAATAATTAATAAAAAGACGATTTTATATCCCATGTCCAAATTTTGACATGGGATTGGTATAAGGTTATTCTGAATGGAATAAAGAAAACAAATCGTTTAATTGGATTATTCTATGAGAATTGAGGAGACTCTTCACTGACGCTCAGAGTGACAAATTTTTTTCTTTTTGGCTCGTATGTTAAGAAAATGGAGAAAAAGATAACTGAAATGGTTAATATAGAAAGAAATGGCCAGGGGATGGGAGAGAGTTTTGTGTCAAGATACATTAAGAATGATATCGTCACGGAGAAACGCCTCCCCATTCCCCAAAAGTTTCTTCAATTCTGAACAGTACTTAGAGATTCTGAAAAAGCAGAAATCTCGGATAAGACTACGAGAAAAGAATACAAAGAAACAATGCCAAACAACAAGGAATGAAGATAGGAGTAAAGGAGATGAAATGGAAATCATAAAACAGGTCATCGGTATTGATATTGCAAAGGATACTTTTGTCTGTAGAATCGGTATTATTTTCATCAATCAAAGCATTGAAATAAGTTCATCCAAAGAGTTTGAGAATACAAAAAAGGGCATTCAAGCATTTCATGCGTATGCCAAGGGACGAAAGATTAAAGGTATTCCTCAACGATATCTAATGGAAGCAACAGGTGTCTATTATGAGGCGCTGGCTTATTATTTACATGCTAAATCCGAGTTCGTTATTGTCATTCTGCCTAATAAAACAAAAGCTTTTGCAAAAACATTAGCCATAAAATCGAAGACGGACTCTATAGATGCTCAAATTCTTACACAGATGGGCCTCGAGAAAATCTTAGATAAATGGGCCCCCCCTTCAGATTTGATGAAAACCCTCAAATCTTTAACGCGAGAGCATCTTGAGATTAAGAGCTCAAAGGTACAGGCTCAGAACAGAATGCATGCTAAGTCATTTTCATTTAAGCCAGGCAAAGATGCTTTGAGAAGATTGAGAAAAGAAATAGCATTCTACAACCAGCTCATCAAAGAAATTGAAAGCAGCATCCTCGATTTACTAAAAAGTGATGAGCAAATATGGCGAAAAGTTGAAAATATTAATCAAGTTAAGGGATATGGCATTATGTCCATAGCTAAAATCTTGGCAGAGACAAATGGCTTTGCTCTTTTTAGGAACCATAAGCAGCTAGCAAGCTATGCTGGTTTAGATGTTGTTTTAAGAGAATCGGGTCATTTCAAAGGGAAAACAAAAATATCTAAAAAAGGCAATAGTCATTTGAGAATGGGACTTTATATGCCTGCTCTATCTGCGACGCGATCAAACCCAAAAATGAAAGCCTTCTATGATAGAATCATTGCCAAAGGTAAACCTAAGAAGGTCGGAATTATTGCTGTAGCCAGAAAGCTACTCGTCCTTATGTACTTCCTTTGGACAAAGGATATTGAGTATATCTCTAATTATAATCATCAATCAATCGCCCATTCTTAACTTGCTTTTAAACACAGTACCTCTGTGTAATTCTCTAAGCGGTTCCTGAGGCTCTCGAAGGACTGTGGTAAAACTTTTAAAAACACTACACCCAAAAAGATTTCTTGATTTGTATTTGATTTCAACAAAGTTAACCCGTCATTATGTGGGCACGACAATGAGGGATGAATTGAAAATCATCAAATCAACCAATATTCTAATGAACAGAAGAATTGCCGTCCAATTATGGCCACATTCATCATAAATTATAAGTATTTAAAAATCAAAAAAAACAGCACCTTATGACTAAAACAGAAAAAATAGATGTCCATGGAATTTCCATTTCAATTATTAAAGGTGAAAAAGAAAACTACATTTCTTTAACCGATCTTGCACGGTATAAAAATACAGCCCACACAGATGACATCATTAAAAACTGGTTGCGAAACAGAAATACCATTGAACTATTGGGTTTTTGGGAGCAGCTATATAACCCCGATTTTAAACCCGTCGAATTCGACGGGTTTAGAAAACAAGCTGGCTTAAACAGCTTTGTGATGACACCTAAAAAATGGATTGGAACCACCAACGCAATTGGTATTAATTCTGTTTTAATTCAGCAAGGACTGAATCAAAGCAAACGATTGACACAACTCAATCAAATTGCCATTTCCTAAATGACGTCTCTGGTTTAAAAACACAGAGTTGAGAAAATTAAAATCATGATGGTTTCCATTTTAAAAACGTACAGAATATTTTTTAACTCTTTTAAATCGTATAGGAGGAGATTCATGCCAAAACTTACAGATACACACCCAAATTGGAGGGCTAAATGGTTGTTTTCCCAAATTAACACTATAGTAGAAATATGCGTAATACGTTTAACCCTACGTTACCCCCAAAACATCCTCCGCGGCCTTCGTGGTTAATATTTTTTGAACCACCCAAAAATCAATATTTTTTACCATAATGCCATGGTTTGAGTTTTCGTCATTCCAATTGCTTAAGCGCCAACTATATTGCGCGCATGAAACAAGAAAATATTCGAAACTTTTGCATCATTGCACACATTGACCATGGTAAATCCACACTCGCGGATCGCCTCCTCGAAGCAACACATACTTTAAAAGATAAACAAATGAAAGAGCAGGTTCTCGATTCTATGGATCTAGAGCGAGAGCGTGGGATTACCATAAAATCACATCCCATTCAAATGCATTACAAAGCCAAGAATGGGGAAGACTACCTCTTTAATCTCATTGATACGCCTGGACATGTGGACTTCAATTACGAAGTCTCCCGAAGCTTAGCCGCCTGTGAAGGTGCTTTACTTTTAGTGGATGCGGCTCAAGGCGTTGAAGCTCAGACCGTTAGCAACACCATGCTCGCTATAGAATCTGACTTAGAAGTCATCCCTGTCATCAATAAAGTTGATTTGCAAGCGGCGAATATCCCCAGCGTGATTGCTCAAATTGGCGATTTAATGGGGGCAAACGATGATGAAATATTGCGCACATCGGCACGTACCGGTTTCGGAATTGAAGAAACCCTCGAAGCAATTGTCGCGCGAGTCCCTCAACCAAAAATTATAAATGATAAACCCTTGCGTGCCCTCATTTTTGATAGTGCTTATGATGTCTTTCGCGGTGCAGTTGCCTATATTCGCATTATCGAAGGCGAAATTAAAACCGGTGACGCGATTAAATTCATGCGAACAGGCTCAAATCACGAGGCTCAAGAAGTCGGTCATTTTCTCTTGGGACGTATTAAAGATAAATCCCTCCATAGTGGTGATGTCGGCTATTTAATTGCTGGTATTAAAGACATTGCAGAGGTCAAAGTCGGAGACACCGTAACATTGGCAAAACACGGCGCAACCGAAGCTCTTGATGGATTTCGTGAAGTGAAGCCTATGGTTTATTCTGGTGTTTATCCCATTATTTCAGAGGATTACGAAAACTTACGCTACGCCCTCGAAAAATTGACTCTCAATGACTCTTCATTGAAATGGGAGCCTGAAAGTTCTGCAGCCTTAGGATTTGGATTCCGTGTTGGATATCTCGGCTTATTACACATGGAAATTGTCCAAGAACGTCTGGAGAGAGAATTTAATGTTGATTTAATCACGACACAGCCAAACGTTGAGATTCAAGTCCACACACGCAATCATGAAGTCAAAATTGTAGACAGGCCTTCCGAGTTACCGCCAACAGGCGAAATTGATTATTTAGAAGAACCCTATGTTGATGCAGAAATCATTACACCCGTTGAATATATCGGCGGCTTAATGAAATTGATTATGGATAAGCGCGGCACTTATAAAAATACGCATTATATGGATGAGACGCGGGTTCAAATTCATTTCGAAATACCCCTTTCGGAAATCATATTTGATTTTTACGACATCCTTAAATCAATTTCCCGCGGCTATGCCTCATTTGACTATGAGCAGACTAGTTTTAAACGAGGTAAACTCGTCAAACTCGACATCCTCATTAGTAGCGAAAGAGTGGATGCTTTAAGCCAAATAATGCACGAAGATAAAGTTTATGAACATGCACGTAAGTTATGCGAAAAATTAAAAGAACTTATTCCGAGACAGCAGTTTGATGTTGCAATTCAAGGTACGATTGGCCATAAAATCATTGCGAGAGAAACCGTCAAAGCATTGCGTAAAAATGTTACAGCCAAATGCTATGGTGGCGATATTTCGCGTAAACGCAAATTGCTCGAAAAACAAAAAGCTGGTAAAAAACGCATGAAACAAGTGGGTCGAGTTGAAGTGCCTCAAGAAGCTTTTTTAGCCGTATTAAAACTCAACGAGTAAATATTATTCTCGATTATTGAAACATGAATATAAAATGGCATAAATCATGTTTTACTATATAAAAGTCAGCAAATCATTTCAATATAGTATCATTTTAACGGCTCCTTTGGCTGTATTTTATGAACTTTCGACGCTCTTACTTTTTAGCACACAATCCTACGAACTTAGAAATACAGCTGATATTTTCATTCGAGATTGGATAAACCAAATCGGTCTCGATGCACCATTTTTAATCTCAATATTGTTCGCGCTTCTGTTTATAATTATGATTGGATTGGGGATTCAGAGAGAAGAAAAATATCCCATTATCTCGAAGTATTTCATGTTTATGATACTCGAAAGTATTGGTTTAGGCATCATACTTTATTTATTGTTGATGGCTATTAACGGCGCTTTAACCATGCAAATGCTAAACTCAGATGTCGCGACGGTGCAGTTAAATCTCGCCATCGGAGCTGGCATCTATGAGGAGCTCATATTTAGAGTCATTCTGATTCCTATTATTATGATGACATTCATGCGAGGATTTCAATTTAAAAAAGGGATGTCGGTGTTTTTGGCGATTGTTGGGAGTTCTACTATTTTCTCTTTTTTCCATTTACTCATTGAGCCTTTTACCCTACAAGCTTTTATGTCCCGATTTTTAGGCGGTATGTTTCTTTCTACAGTGTACGTGTGGCGCGGTTATGGCATTACGGTTTATACGCATATAAGTTCGAACTTATTAACATTATTTGGGTTATAGATTTTACGCCGTATTGAGCGCAAAAAATATTATGATAGAAATCCATTCAATAACTCATAGTAAATACTAGAATATTGACCCGTCAAACGAGACATATTATTTCATTGTCGATTCTGCTATTCATACTAGCGCCCAATATTTTATTCAGTCAAATGATGATGGCTGAAACCGATACGATAAGAACGAATTTCATTGAAATAGATTATCCTATTTACCATGCGAAATCCATCGATGACGTAGATTCGCTATACAATAAAGAAATAAAAATAAAGAATCAATCGTCAAATTTGAAAGCAGAAGGATCGATCTCTAGAGAAGTACAGGTTTCAGGTGCATCGAATATTTCGGTGAACTCAGGGACTGATTTGATGATATCCGGTGAATTAATGCCACAAGTCATGTTTAAAGGCTTAATTCGAGAAAGCCAAATACCCTTGCAACCGATGGGAAATACCCAAGCGTTGAGGGATTACGATAAAATCCTCCTTGAGGTCACAAGTCCTTCCATTCATTTATTTGCTGGAGATGTTGATTACGTCGCTTCCTCAAACCTTTCACCATTAAAACGGCAGTTTCAAGGCATCCAAGCAAACTATATAAATGACAATATGTCGGCTGAATCCTATGCAGGATTTACCGCCTACGAACGCCACACCGCCTTTTTTAATGGACAAGATGGGAAGCAAGGACCCTATCGTCTCTATGGTAAAAATGGCGAGCGACAAGTCATCATTATTGCTGGCACCGAATCCATTTGGATTGATGGAAAGCTGCTAACGCGTGGTAAAACAAATGATTATATCATCGATTATAATAGTGCAGAAGTCGATTTTATGATTGAGAATCCTATTTCGAATGAAACGAAAATTCAAGTGGCGTATCAATATATTTCAGACCCATTTTTAGGCGCTATTGGCTATGCAAAAAATCATCTAGGCGCAAGAATTGAATATCGTCCTGTTTCATCCATTAATGTTGGACTAAAAATCAATCACAGATCTGATGATGCCAGGCATCCATTAGGAAATATTAGTCCTGATAGTTTGGAAATAATATTTAATTCGCATGACGTTGAGAATGGAAAAGTTCGTATTTCGACGGCCATCTTGGATACAATTCTTGGCGAATATGATTTAAATATGGACCAACAATATGTTTATGTGGGTGAGGGAAATGGTCTCTACCGCGTTCTATTTCAATATGTTGGTACAGGAAAAGGCGTGTACCGAAAGAGTATTGAAGCAGGGCATACTATCTATAGTTTTGATCCAGTTGGTGGTGACTATGTTACGTATCGAACGTGGCAAGCGCCTGAAACATCTCAAATAATTTCTGGAATGACGGAGATTAATGTCCAGCATTTTAAATCAAAAATTGAATATTCACTCATGCAAAAAATTGCAAATACTTATAATATCCAATTCGAACCTGAAGTACGGAATGCATTTCTTTTCTCAAATGAAATCATGACTAAATATGTTAATCTTAGTGGAAATTATCGATATTTAAGCGAGGGATATGTGCCCTTTGATAATTTAAATCCCTTGGAATATTATTATAAATGGCAATTAAATCCAAGAATTGCTGAAATGGAAAAATGGCTGAATACAAAATTATTTATCGGTGATAGTTTGACAAAACATATCTCGTTTCAAATAGAACAATTGTCGAGAGATGATGAAGGTAAAAGGCTACGAGGAAATATTTCATCCCATTATACGAATCGTCATCATGTATTATTGGATGCAAATGCTGCATTGTTTCGACAAAATGACTTGACGCAAGATGAAATGAATATTCAATTAACAATGCCAGTTCTCAATGAATCGAATCGACTAAGCCTCGCTACAAATTGGCAAAGTGCTTCTGCAGTTCCACTCCAAATATATCAACCTTCATCGTTTACAATCAGAGGTGAATACCAGTTAATTCATAAATATGTGCAATCGAATTTGCATATTTTAAACAGACGAGAGGCAGGATTGAACGAGCAATATTCACTCAATCAAACACTAAGAGACTGGAAGAAAAATAGGCAGGAATTCGGTTTAGGCATCAAATCGAATAAAACTCCAAATCAATCATTTATTTTAGCTTCATCCCTACGTGAAGTCGAAACACTTGATTCAATAGGTACGAATAAACAAAGATTTTTGCTCGGTAAAATGAAATATAATGGACGCTTTTTTGACGAACATTTAAATATTTCCACTGATTATGAAACCAATGAAGAACATTTGCCGCAATACGACTATTACTATTTACCCGTCGATTCAGGGTTTGGGAACCATAGTTATGATCCCGTAATACATGATTATATTCCAACACCAGGCGGACGATTTATTCAACAACGACTGTATAGTGATGTGGAACAGCAAGTTCGAAGTTCTAAAGGTAAGTATCATGTAAAATACAAATACAGTCTGATACACAACGAGATAGCTGGATTAAATACTTATGATATTCAGCTAAGCTATCGCAATGATGTGCGACAATCCTTAGATCAGAATAAAACATTAATGGAAAATAGTTCGATTTATGGGAATCTTATTTTATCGAATTCAAAAAGCAATCAGCAATGGTATCGAGTCTATATGTCGAATGCATTATCAAAATCTCAAATGCATACATCAGGCCTTGAATCGCGTATTAATCAGCGTAAAGGAATTGAGGGGAAATGGACATTATCTAGAGATTTACGAGTAAATCTAGTGTACGAAAAAACGTATCAGGAGAAGGAAATGGCGTTTAATATTGGTCTCAATGAAAAATTTAACAAACATCAACTTTCGAGTGTTGTTGAGAATCATTTTAAAATTCCTGGTAAAGTCAAACTCGCGATTGATTATGGTCAAGTACAAGAAATTAGCAGCGAACATAGTTGGGATGAAATGAAAATGAAAATTCAGATTAGTCCGAAGCTAAATAGGCGATCAATCCTTAGATTAGAAGGCGAGTATTCGAAAATAAATGGCTATATTACGCACTTATTGTACTCCTATTTTGACGGTCGGCAAGTTGGAGTGAATACGAAATACAGTCTTGATGGGCAATTCCGACTCAGTTCGCGACTCATGTTGACTCTAAATTCGAGTATTATGCAACGTGGTGACAACAGCCCTGAAAAATATTTACAGCTTAAAGGGAAAATGTTTTTTTAAGGGATAGGAACCACAGATTACACGGATTGCGCAGATTATTAAAAAATGAAAAGATTTAAAATGATAACACAAAATAATTACCCCACCTTTTAAGGTGGGGGATAAAAACAACGAAAGAATGGGGCTTTAGCCCAACATTGATGCATTTTAAAAAACATTGGACTAAAGTCCTCTCAATTTTTGTACTAAGATACCCCAGCCTTAAAAGGCTGAGTAACATAAACACATCCTTACTTTTCCCTCAGTACGCTCTGTGGTCTCTGTGGTTAAAATTTTTAATTATATCCTGCATTTTCATATTACCCCTCACCGCACAAGACACAAGTCGCGTACATCTGAAAATAATCGACGGAGATAATCAAACGAATGTCCAAATTCAAAATTCAGAAATTGACTTCCAGGTTAAACAGATTTTATCTCAATACCATGACTTAGGGTTTTGGTGGGCTCGATTCCATTACGAATCTCGCGTGCTAGAAGATAGCATTATTGGCACCGCGATACTGGAGAAGGGAGACATTCCTCATATTAAAGAAATTGTTTTTCAAGGTAATTTGAACATAGAAGAGGCTTACATAAAGCGCTCTTTCATGCAATCCCATGAAACTGTATTGTCAACTCAACTAGATGCGGCAGAGTCGCTCTTTAATCGAAAAAAAATGGGGCATATTTCGAATAGAGAAGTTTACAAAAACGATGATAAAGAATTTTTGCTGAGCTATAATTATAAGGCAAACCCATCAGTTTTAATGAATGCAATGCTTGGCTACAAGAGTGTTACGAAGGAAGATTCAAGCAATTGGGTTGGGTTTGTTAAGTTCAAGACCCGTCAAATTGGAGGATATCCGAGAGGATTTAGCCTGGAATGGGAAAAACTTACGCCAACTCGAGAAGTTCTTCATTTAGCGTACTGGGAACCATGGCTTTTCTCAACAAATGCTGCTTTAAATTTAGGATATTCTCAGGAGATGATTAATGGGGAATATGTTAAATCGACGAAATCTATGAATGGTATTTATCCACTCAATTGGAATCAGGAATTAGAAATTAATTACAATTTTCAATCAACGTTACTTACACCTTCAGGGCACATTAAATATCCTAACCAAACGAATAATAGTCTCCAGGCTTTGGGTTTTTCATTAAATTCCTATCAAACATGGCAAAAAGGAGCAATGCTGAAAGCGCGTGTGAGTATCTTAAATAAATATGAAAAGAATCGTAATGAAAATATTACAAAACTCAGCGGTATGATGGCTTTTACATCGGGTTTAGATCATTATTATCAATATTTTGGGAACATAAGCGTGTTGCATCAAAACCTTGATAATGATAATATTCTGTACACGGATTATATAGGTGGAATTCATTCTATTCGAGGTCATTATGAAAGTCAATACCGAGTCGATTCCTATGTCGTTATGCAGAATGAGATACGAATCGTAAAAGATAAAAGCCAGTTTTTTGTCCTTTTGGACAGAGCTAAGTTAAATTTATTAAACAAAACAACTTATGTATCAGGATATGGAATTGGATTTCGTGTACCGTCAGGTCGGCAGAAAATAGAAATTCTCCTCGCTACAAACCCGAGCTTGGGTTGGCGAAATGCTTTGTTACATTTAAGCTACGGAGGAGACATCAATTGAACATTGAGCTAATTAAAAAAAAGACAATCGATTTTTTAAAGAAACATCATAAAAAATCCTGGAAACGAAGAACAATCTTTAAAAATCTTATGCTTGAGACTGAACATTACAAAGCATTTAAAACAGGTTTATATGAACTGGAACTTGATGGTAAACTCCATAAGGCCGCTAAAAATTTGTACCAATTCGAAAAAGTCATTAAAGCCGTTACGGGTGTTTTGGCCGTTACGACAAAGGGTTTTGGATTTGTAGAGCTTGAAGATGGCAGCGAGGTTTTCATCCCGTTGAGTAAAATGAATACTGCTATCAATGGTGATACGGTTTCCGTCGAGATAACCAAAATTATCGAAGGGCGGAATCCAGAAGGTCAAATTCTTGATGTCATTGCACGAAATAAAACAGAATTTGTGGGCACCTTCACGATGGACCGATTTGGCTCATGGGTGATTCCTGAAGATAAATATTTTACGAAGCATTTAACAATTCCCCACGAATTTTTGCATGAAGCGAAAGATGGTCAAATTGTCGTGGTTGAATTATTAAAATGGGAAGCGCCTCAATATAGTCCCGTTGGAAAAATTATTGAAATATTAGGCGATGTAGGCGACAGTGAACTTGAGTATAAGAAGCTCATTCGCGAATACGATTTACCATATGAATGGACCGATAAAGCACTCCAACAAGCCAAAAATTATTCACAAGATGATATAGCCAAGGAAACAAATCGACGTGTAGATTTACGGAATTTAGTTTGTTTTACCATTGACCCGAAAACAGCGAAAGATTTTGATGATGCCGTTTCCGTAGAAAAAGTTGGTAATGGGTGGCGGCTTGGTGTTCATATCGCAGACGTTTCACATTATGTAACACCTGGCTCACCTATTGATATAGGAGCGCGTAAGCGAGGAACCTCGATCTATTTTGTTGGCTCCGTATTACACATGCTTCCTAATGATTTATCTGAAACATTTTGTTCGCTAAAACCCAAAGTTGATAGACTGGCCATGACGTGTATGATGGATATATCATTGGAAGGATCTGTCACTGGCTATGAGATATTTCCATCAACTATTAACTCGAATCAACGATTCACCTATGAAGATGTACAATCAATATTAAATGGTGATTTAAGCCATGGATTTTCGGAAACCCTTCTGGAAATGAATAATTTACGCAAAATGCTTTTCAAAATTAGGATGGGCGAGGGGTCGATAGATTTAGATTTGCCTGAATCAGAAATCATTTTGGCCGATGACGGGTTTCCTATTGCGATTCATCCATCCGATCGATTAGAGAGTCATCGTTTAGTTGAAGAATTTATGCTTTTGGCAAATCAAACCGTTGCTGATTTTTTTATGAAACATTCTTCAGAGCAGAAGAAAATCGGACTTTATCGAATTCATGAGGAACCGTCTCGTGAAAAAGTAACACGACTTAGTGATATATTAACGAAGCTTGAAATTAAAAGAGGCTTGAAGTATCCCGTAAAACCATCTGAATATCAGGAAGTTATAGAACTATCAAAAAATAGTCAATTCCGACATTTTATAGAAAAGGTCGCATTAACGTCAATGTCAAAAGCGTTTTATTCAACACGTCAGATTGGTCATTTTGGGCTGGCGTTTAAACATTATACGCATTTTACGTCTCCAATTCGCCGTTATCCTGATTTAATCGTACATCGTATTTTAAAGAGTTTACTCAAAACCGAAAATTGGGTTATTCCCAAAGAAGAAGATTTGGAAAAAACGGCCAAACATTGCTCTGCACGTGAAATTATTGCGACGAAAGTGGAGCGAAACCACTTGAAGTATAAACAATTGCAATGGTTATCACATCATGTTGGAGAGGAATTTACAGGCGTTATTTCAGGTATTTTACCCATTGGATTCTTTGTAGAATTGTCAGAAAGTTTAGTCGAAGGATTGGTGCATATGAAATCATTGACGGATGACTGGTATGAGCATCGAGAAGACGAATATGCGTTTGTTGGCCGTCGAACAGGTCAATCATATCGAATGGGAGACCAAGTTAATATTCGAGTCGCATCGGTTCAGCCATCACAAGGATTTGCTGATTTTGAGCTATTAAAGAGTGAAAAAGATATTAAAATAAAAACGCATCCTCGGACAAAACGTAAATATTACGGGAGTAAGAGGACCTAACATGAGAAACAAATCGGTATTATTCATAATTATCGCTATAATATTTTTGAATAATTGCGAACAAGAGAAACCGTATGCCATTGGTTATGAGGAAAAAGTCGTCGTTCTCGTAGAAGAAGACATGTGGGAAGAGGTCGAAGTTTTACTTAATACGCATGTAGGGAAGGATATTAAGACACCTATTTCTGAACAATGGTATTATTTTCACAAAGCAACACCCGAACAGTTTGTGGCTCAGAAGAAAATGAAAAATTTAATGATTGTTTCAGACTTACGTCCTCATTCTAGTTTGACCAAATTCATTGAGCAAATGATACCTGATAGCACATTATTGAAATCCCAAAAGAATAAACGAAACATTATTAAAATAGAAAATCCATTTGCTCGTGAACAGTCTCTTGTTGTTGTTTTAGGTGAAAATAGACAACGCACCTATGATAAAATATTTTATGAGGGTGGGAAAATTCTAAAATTCTTAGATGACGTTGATTTTAAGCGTCAAACTCGGTTCTTGTACAGAATAGGTGAGCAAAAGGAATTAGCTGAATCCTATTTTAAAACCCATGGTTGGTATATGCGAGTGATGCATGATTATATTGAAATTGAAAATAAACCTGATGAACATTTCTTATGGATAGGTCGTGATATACCGTATCGATGGCTCATGGTGTATTGGGAAAATGTAAACGACGCTGTCAATCAAGATGAATTAGCCCATAAAATGATGCATAAAGTTATGGGACGACTCGTCGATGATATCGAAATTAGCCCGCGATCTCCAATTTCTAGTGTTGAACAATGGATGGGGAGTTATGCCACGACAAAGTATAGTGGTTTGTGGCAACACCGCAAAGAAACTAAAGGAGGTCCGTTTATTGCGTACTCGTTTTATGAGCCAGTACAAAATCGAATGTATTTAATAACGGGACTTGTATTTGCGGCTGGCCAAAAGAAACTTCCGCTGATTCGGCAATTGGATGTCATTATAAATACGTTTAATACCGCAGGGAAAGAGTAGGGGTTTGAATCGTATTAAATGTAGATGGAAAGCCTGTAACAAATACACAGAATATTTCAGGATATCTATTACTCGACATAATATACATTAACTCGTACTATGAATATATATATTTATACCGTCCACATCGTTGCGTTTATGCTCTCAATTTCCAAAACTATAATGTACGTATTAAAGAAAAAGATTATTTATGTGAAAGTATATTTTTAACCTCATCAGGATGATGAATTAGTTCTAAAGCTTGTTCTATGACCAAATCATATTTTAAACTCGCTTGAATACGTGCACTTGTACCCGCCAATATCATTCCGGTTTCCATTGAAATTCCGCGCTTAATGCGCTCTTCATCAATCTCATAAATATAATCTTCAAACAATGTTGGATCTAATTCTGAAAGATATTGTATCGCATTCATGATGGAATCATTCAAGGTTGTATCGTTATGAGAAAGTGCAAAATCTAGTTTAAGTAAACCTATAAATGGATTATGTTTTTTATTTTCTGTAGAATCAGTGGACCATTCTCGAAAGTCTTGTATAACTTCTAAAGATGGCTCGTATGGTAAAATGATTGATGTATTTTTCCGCGTTAGCTCTAGAGCATACTCATAAAATTTGCTCTGTTGCCATAATATGCGCTCTTCTTTCGCCATTAATAAGGGTGCAATCGTCAAATCGGGTAAAATCCCATCGCCTTGTTGAAAAGTCCGTCCATGTAAAGTTTCAAACCATGTTGTATCTTTTGGGTTGATACCCCCCTCAACGACAGATTGGGCGAAATTTTGCCGTTGAATGAGCCGTCCAGATGGTAAATAATAATGCGCTGTCGTCATTTTGATGCGATAGCCGTCTGGAAGCCTAATGACGCTCTGTACAAGGCCTTTCCCGTAAGATTTTGTACCTATAATAATGGCACGTTCGTAATCTTGCAAAACACCTGCTAATATCTCTGAAGCGGATGCACTGGAGCGATCCATCAGGATGATAAGATTCAGTTCTGGAAATATTTCTGGGCGATGCGTATAAAATCTATGATTCAAGCGATCTATTCGACCTTTCGTTTCAACAACCAACGATCTTTCTGGTAAAAATAAGTCTGAAATTTCAATTGCTGCATGCAGCAATCCACCAGGATTGGATCGTAAATCCAAAATTAACCATTTCATCTGATTTTTCTCAAATTCGCGTAATCGTTTTTCTAAAAGTATGCTTGATTGTTTAGAAAATTTAGAGAATTTTATATAGGCGACACCAGGCTCTAGCATACCAGAATACGTGATAATTGGAACCGTGATATGTTCGCGAATAATATTAAAAATTAAGTTTTCGTCAATTCCCCACCTCTTTACTAATAAAGTTTCCGTCGTTCCAGGCTTACCTCTTAGACGTTTTGAGATGTCTCGGGCACGAATATCAATAATATCAACAGAATCAATCTGAAGAATTTCATCTCCCGCCATTAAGCCCATTCTATCGGCAGGAGTCCCATCCAATACGGTGACGATATTGAGTACGTTGCCTTGTTTGTGCACTCGAATTCCCAGGCCACCAAATCCATCGGTTTGAAGTTCATCGACTGAATGATCAATGTCTGGCGGTATAAGCTCTGAAAATGGATCAAGCTGATCAAATATTCGATTAATGCCATTTTCAGTCAGCACTTTTCCGTCAACTTCTTTTACATAATGGTCATTAATTTCCTTAAGTGTCGATTCGATTAATCGATTTTGACGAAATTCATCAACGGACTGTCCAAAAGACAAAATGCTTATACATAAAGAAAATAGTGTTAAGTAAACTTTCATTGAATATTTCATGCTATTAATTGACGCTAATATAATTTATTCTGTTTAACAATAGAGACAATTGCGTTAAAGATTTTACTTTTTGACAAGGTACCATCGACAACAAACACACGGTCGGGTTCTTCGTTTGCCAGTTTTAAAAAGCCATTTCTTACACGTTCTTTAAAATCTGATACTTCCATTTCCAATCTATCTAAGTCCTTGCCGGATTGACGATTAGTCGCCGTATCTAAAGGAGTATCTACAACTATTGTTAAAGCGGGGCTTAGTCCTTCGACTGCGACATTTGCGACATCTTTTATATGCTGCAAATCAAGTCCACGTCCATAACCTTGATACGCCACCGTACTATCTACATAACGATCTAAAATGACAACATCATTTCGTTTTAATGCCGGTAATACTTTTTCAGAAACTAGCTGGTTTCGACTTGCAAAATAAAGTAGCATTTCTGCAATTGGATTCATTTCTTTATTATTTTTGTCTAAAAGAATATCTCGAATTTGTTCTGAGATGGATGTTCCACCGGGTTCTCTAAGCACATGTACCGTTCGTCCCATGCTTTCGTACCACGTTTTTAGCATCTGGCATTGGGTCGATTTACCCGAACCGTCGATACCTTCAAAGGTTATGAATAAGCCATCAAACTCTGTCATTTATCGAGGCTTCCTTCTAACAATTTGAATCATCGTCCAAAAATAATCATAAGCTGTTAAAACAAAAAGCCCCCACGCGCCAATTATTGGGAATAAAATCGATCGTTCTCCCGGTAGAGCCGCTAATAAAATCGTTACAAATAGCCATCCCAAACGATCGCGTCTATAAAAATAGAGCACGGGCAGAGCGAGCAATTTTAGGTCGTATTTGTTTTTCATGTTGCTTATAAAAAATAGTCCAGCAAGTCCTAGAATGGCCGCTAAAGTTGTAAAGACGTGACCTTGCATGCCCATATAGATCGTTAATGCGACGACAAAAGGCGTCTCCCAAAAAAAGTGACGCAATTCCATATTGGGTGCATGAGGTTCATCAACAAAAATTCTGAAATAGAGATTTTCAATAAATATCCACAAGCCCAAACCAATTGCTGACACAATGTATTGATTAAAAATTAATCCCAAAAAACTCAAGCTTGTTAAAGCATATAGAATTCCTTCAACTTGCTTTATTGAAAACCCTGAATTGCGAATGATTGTTTCGCCAAGTCCAAGTTTCCAGAGGAGTAATTTCTGTAGCCAATTTGGAAAGCTAAAGTCATCTCTCGCGTATTCGTATTTTTTATCTGCCATGTTTTTTCCCTTCGACAACCATTACTAGTTCACCTTTCCAAGTACGACTCGCTTTAGATAATGTTTCCAAGTCGCTATGTACGAATTCTTCAAATTTTTTTGTGAGTTCACGTCCAATTAGAATATTTCGATTACCGAAGTACTCCAATAGATGCGGTATTGTTTTTTCAATGCGTTGAGGCGATTCATAGAAAATCATACTTCTCGCCTCGAGGGCTAATTCTTTAAGTCTCGTTTGTCTCCCCTTCTTTTTGGGCAAAAATCCTTCAAATGTGAAGCGATCCGAAGGCAAACCGGCGACAACAAGTGCTGTTAGTAATGCAGAAGCACCGGGTATCGGTATTATATTGATGCCTTGTGCGACAGCTTCGCGGACAAGATAAAAGCCAGGATCGCTCACCAAAGGCGTGCCTGCATCTGTCACTAGTGCAATGGATTCATTATTTTTTAATCGTACAATGATTTGTGGTGTTACTTTTTCTTTATTAAAATCATGATACGAAATCATTGGTTTAGAAATTTCATAATGTGATAGTAACCTTGATGTCACACGAGAGTCCTCAGCTGCAATTGCAGAAACGCCTTTTAAGGTATCAATCGCTCTAAACGTAATATCACCTAAATTGCCAATGGGTGTCGAGACGATATACAAACTTCCGTTTTGAATTTCATTTGCCATTAACGAGAGACATCCAATTGAAATTGCTTGTGTTGAGGACAAGAAACTAAGTGATCGTTCACCATTCCAACGCCTTGCATAAACGAATACATTATGGTACTTCCGACAAAGCTCATTCCGCGTTTTTTTAAGTCTTTTGATATCTTTAAACTAAGTTCGATTTGAGGAGGAATGCCCTTATCGAATTTCCATTGATTAACGATAGGTTTTCCGTCAACGAACGCCCAAATATATTTTGAAAAGCTACCGAATTCTTTTTGGATGTCGAGAAAGACGATTGCATTCTTCACAGATGTTCGGACTTTAACCTTGTTACGAATAATGCCTGGGTCATTTAAAAGGCTCTGAATCTTGGCTTCGTCATATTTTGCAACAATTTCAGGATCAAAACCATCATATACTTTTTGATAATGCGCCCGTTTTTTCAACACCGTTAACCAACTTAATCCCGCTTGAACACCCTCTATAATTAGCATTTCAAACAAATAATGATCATCAAATGAGGGTTTCCCCCACTCCATATCATGATACGCAATCTCAAGCTCATGTTTGGCCCAAGGACATCGGTGAGATTCGTTTAAATTGTTATTTGGAAGTGTCATGTTTTTGGCCCTTAAGAAAAGCAGGCATAAATTTAATAAATAAACATGCCTGCCTTTAATATATTATAATTTGAGATGAAGTCTAAAAATCAAATTTAATACCTTGCGCCAAAGGTAGCTCATCGCTCCAATTGATTGTATTTGTTTGACGACGCATATACGCTTTCCATGCATCCGAACCTGATTCTCGTCCACCACCTGTTTCTTTTTCGCCACCGAAAGCGCCACCAATTTCAGCACCCGATGTACCGATATTGATATTCGCGATTCCGCAATCACTACCAATAGCGCTTAAAAATCGTTCGGCTCTCTTGACATTTGTGGTAAACATAGCTGATGATAATCCCTGAGGAACACCGTTATGGATTGCAATTGCTTCGTCAAAATCTTTATAACGTATGATGTATAAAATCGGTGCAAACGTCTCTTTTTGTACGATTTCCCAATCATTTTTAGCTTTAACAATTGTTGGCATCACAAAATTGCCATCACCTTCAATGGCTTTGCCGCCATATAGAACTTCTGTCCCTTGCTCTTGACCTTCTTTAAGCGACTGCTTATAAACTTCAACAGCGCCTGCATCGACCAGTGGTCCCATGAGTGTATCTTTGTCCAAAGGATTACCAATTCTTACTTGTTTATACGCATTAATCAACTTCTCGACAAATGCGTCTGCAATATCTTCTTGAATAATAATGCGACGTGTTGACGTACATCGTTGTCCCGCAGTTCCAACGGCGCCGAATACAGTTGCGGGAATTGCGAGCTTCATGTCAGCTGTTTCGTCAATAATGATGGCATTATTGCCGCCGAGTTCAAGAATAGTCTTACCAAAGCGTTTCGCGACAACTTCTGAAACGTGACGTCCCATCTCTGTTGAGCCTGTAAAAGAAATCAATGGAACACGAGAATCGTTTATGAGTGTCTCACCGATTGTTCGACCACTGCCGATAAGAAGATTGAATATGCCTTTATATCCATTATCCGTTAAAACTTTGTTGCATATATTTTGGATAGCAATACCGCAAAGGGGAACCGTTGAAGATGGTTTCCAAACGGTAATATCACCTGCGATGGCTGCAAGAAAAGAATTCCATGCCCAAACGGCTACGGGAAAATTAAACGCCGAAATAACGCCTACGACACCTAAAGGATGATATTGGTCGTACATTCTATGATGATAGCGTTCAGAATGTGTTGTAGAGCCATATAACATCCGGCTTTGACCCACTGCGAAGTCAGCAATATCGATCATTTCTTGAACTTCACCATCGCCCTCCGGTTTAATTTTTCCCATTTCAAGAGATACCAAGCTACCTAATGCATCTTTTTTCTCTCTCAATGCCTCACCCATTTTACGAACCAATTCCCCACGAACGGGAGCCGGAACTTCGCGCCATTCTTTAAATGCTTGTTCTGACTGCTGAATAACGCTTTCGTAATCCGCTTCAGAAGACATATAAACACTGCCAAGCAATTCGCCTGTAGCGGGATTGTATGATTTTAGAATCCCTGCATCAGTAGTGTTAGACCATTCTCCTGCGCCTGTACAAGCTCCATAATTGACATCCTGAATACCTAGTTCTTTAAAAATATCCACCTTATCTCCTTTTAATCTGTGTATTTATAATATTATTTCTGTTTCTTTAAATTTAATACCGACGGTTTCCAGCTCGTTTAAAACTGGTTCGTAAATATCAGGATGCACAGGAATATGAATCCCAGTCATCTTAATTTTTTGATCAAGTATGAGTTTAACGGTTATTGCAACTGGCAAACTAACCGTTCGCGCCATTGAGCTATCACCACCATCTATACCATAATCAATCAGAGTCGAAGTTATTTTTTTTCTCTTATTATTTTGCATGGCAACGACAAACTCATGATGCATAATAATCATATCTTTTTCACCTTGATTATAACTCATTTTTTCTGACATCAGCTCAGCGAGACAATCGATAGATGGTTTGTTTTGCCAAGTATAGGGGATTTCACTAAAAATCCCTAACCATTTCAATGCATCTATAATTTCTTTGGAATAACCATCAATAAGTAAGCTGTGGGCAAAATCATTCGCGTCGTTCGTAGTGTTATTAATACTATTTAGGATTTCTAAGAAACTACATGTCTGTTCAGGGATTTCCTGATTCGTCAATATATTTAAATCTTTTAATGCATTTAGTAGGAGGCTCCAACCTTTGTACCTCAATGTTCCTCGCATCATACTTTTGACGCCGTTTAATCCGTAAATATTGATATAATCTAAGGAATCTCTGTTTGGGTAGGCTTCATATTCTTTTTGATTAATCTTAATATTTTTCGCATTATCGAAAAGATATTTCCCATCTATATTAATTTCTGAATCATTCTCAAGATATTTTGCCGAACTATTTCCAGCTATTAAAACGCCCTTGGGACTCCATGAAAATTTGTATTTAAATGGATTATTCGCGGCTTCTGGACTTGGAATTCCTCCGCAATAACTATGAAAATGTTCGATTTTATGACCGAGTTTTTGTTCGGCTCGAATGATTTTCATAGCCGACATATGGTCAATGCCAGGATCGAGTCCCATTTCGCACAATATGAGTATACCTGCATCCTTCGCTGATGCATCAAGCGCTTTGAGCTCGTCGCTAACATAGGATGCATTTACCATCGATTTCTTTAATTTAATGCAATGTTTTGCAACGATTGTATGCATCGTGAATGGCAATAAACTCACGACAATATCTGATCCACTGATGAGCGTATCAAGGGAATCCGTATCATTTATATCAAGAGCTGTTGCAGCTGAATTATGTTTGCCCACAAGATGTTTCTGTGCGTTTTCAATAGATATATCCGCTACCGTTAGAAAAATACCATCTTGTTGTGTTAGGTAGTCAATTATTGGATGTGAAACTAAACCAGCGCCAAGTAGAAGTACATGTTTCATATATGAATCCTTATTTATTTTCGAGATATGAAGTGAGATAGGAAAATTCGGGAGTCAGTTTCCCTTTATGTGCTATGACCGCACATTTTAATTCTGGAGTGAGAACAAGTGAGTTAAAATCATTACTAAAATCACATGTAAATAAACTTTCCATTAGGGGTAAAAGTTTTTCGCCAAAGCCCATAGATGCCTCTCGCGGCAATTCTGCCGGTAGATTGTCAACGGTCATCATAGCGATACCGTTTTGCGTTAAACCGTCTTCAGCTTGGCCCGTTTCGGGGTTATAAGTATAAATTGGGTCATTGCTAATAGTCGCTTTAGTGGTGATTTCTATTCCACCCACGATATCGCATGAGATATCACCAATGGTTTTTAGGCCAATATTCTTTTGTTTAAAAAGCTTATCGATATCTTTTTTGTAGATCAAGCGAGGATATTTTGCCGTCCAATAAATGCAATTTACAAGTACAGAAATGTATGGTAAATATTGTGAGAATGCTGGCTTATATTTTTCTGGATTTTCATAATAATCTTGAAGCTCAAAAGATGCAGCTTCTTCAATAGTTTGCACAGAATCTTGCTCTTTAAATACGACTTTATATAAGCCAGGTTTTTTATTTGTCAAAAGTTTGGCTGGCGTAATGACCTGAGGATCAAGTAAATCCAACACTTCTTGAGCGCCTTTTGAAACATTACCATATCCCGCTATGCCAATAATGAGTGGCGCGTTTTGCTTGTTTGCAAATGAATGAATTTCTGCTTTTAGACTTTTTAATGATACAATTGCTTCATCAAAATCACGATAATCACGTGCCTGTTTAATCTTAAGAAATGGATTGTTGATGCCGTCTATTTGAAGTTTTTTTCCATACGTCCAGAGGGAATTTATCATACCTGCAATTCCGGCGTAACGACCAAAGAATACAAGACGACGACCTTGTGCATCACGAATAACTTCATAGTCAATGAGAGTGGCTTTAACATCCAAAACATGCTGAAGCATGTTCATATTATAGTCTTGACCTTTTATAGTATGGCTAAAGTACATATATGTTTTATCTGCTTCGATGCGCTGAATCGGAATTTCTTTTACTGCAAGAATAACATTTGCGTCTTCAGGAATTGAATCGATAATAATATTGTGTTCAATAAATTCATCGTTTGTAAAACTGCGCGTATCAGATGGCTCAACTGTTAGGTGATAGTCTGCGTTGTTGTTGATGGTTTTTATAAAACGAGGTGGTAACGCGATGCGTGATTCACCAGGTTTCTTTTCCGCTAGAATTCCAATACGATTTTTAAACATAATTTCCTTAAAATATTATTTTAATTTAACGGCTGTACCAACAACCATTATTTCTGCTGTACCTTGCATAATCATGGCTGTGGAAAAGCGAACACCTACAATTGCATCAGCTCCCATTTCTTCGGCTTGGCTTTGCATACGCTGGATGGCTTGTTCTCGTGCTTGAGCCATCATTTCTGTATATTCAGGCAGTTCCCCACCCACAAGCATACGCAATCCAGCCACAATATCTTTTCCAATATGACGCGCACGAATCGTGCTACCTAAAACAGATCCGATGGACTCTGTAATCGTAGATTGGGCAATCGTTTCTGTTGAATACCATTTTACCATTTAACACCTCCAAAGTCTTCTTTCTTTTTTGTTTTAATGCGATCATATAGCACATAGAAAAATGTGATTAAAAAACATGTAATGCCAACGAAACAAATAATTTTTGAATAAATAGGCATACTCTCATCATATATAATTCCACGAATCAAAAAATAAATTGAAATATTGATGGCGATCCCAACCATTAATCCCAATGCTATAGGAAGCCAATATTTCATTAATTATTCACCCAGACTTTTTAGTAGTTCAAGCGTATAAATACCCGTGTTATGACCATCTCCCCAAGTGAATTGTAGGGCATAGTGGCCAACTTTAGATACTTTAAGAAGATTATAGGCTGTACCTGTTTTTAAAACAGGGATAATCTGAGTTTTATTCCCAAATAAATCGCTCTCACCTTGGCAAGATGCACAGGGACATTTGTCTCGTAATGTCTGGTAATCTATGAAAGAATCCGTTTCGTCACTCCACTTAATTGCAGTGCCGGTTGGGAAGGTTTCAAGTTGTTTTATTTGCATTATTATTGGCTCCGTTAATTCAGGTCGCCAATATAGAAGAAAGCCCCATCAACTCAAGGGAATACCCTATGAATTAGGATATCATTTACATGTGTTAAAGAATGTTCTCTCTTTAATAATAAACGCTTTGATTAAACACATTTTGCAGGAAAAATAATGAGATAAATGATATTAAAGCGGCTAAAACGGGGGTTGTAATCCATCCAGACGCAATTTTTAGCAGCAATCCGTATTTAATGCCTTTTCCACCATTTACGATGCCAATACCAAGCACGGCACCGATTACGAGTTGTGAACTGGAAACAGGTACTAAAGGAATGGAAGGTAAATGATGGGCGAGGAGCCATGTTTCCAAACTTTTTGACGCAAATAAAAACAGAACGATGGATTGAGACAAAACGACAATAAGTGCTGTTTGAGGATTCAATTTAACGACACCGTCACCAACGGTTTGCATAACGCGTTTTGAATATGTGAAAATACCGACTGAGATGGCAATTCCTCCTAATAAAAAAAGTTGGTCCGTACCAGATAATTCATACCCAAAAATACTAAAAGGAGTAAACGGCGTTACAGGAACAAAAACACCCATTACGTTTGCAATATTATTTGCACCCAAAGAATAGGCACCGAATGCTCCGACTAATACGAGACCCACACGTGTATAGGCATCGAGGCGAAAAAGATGAAGTTTCCATATGTGCATAAGTTTTTTTAATATTAGATAAAATAATATTGAAAATACAGCGGCTAAAATAGGGCTCGCAACCCATGTAGATGCGATTCTTAAAAGTGCGTTAAAATCGGTTTCTTTCCCTGCAAACATATTCCAACCAACGATTGCGCCTACAATGGCTTGACTTGTTGAAACAGGCAAACCAAGTTTTGTCATCCAAAAAACGGTGACGGCTGCCGACAATGCAACCATAAATGCACCGGCTATCATGTTGACGGCTCCAAGTTTCCCCAATGTGTGCGTCGTACCAGAACCAGAAATACATGCACCTAAAATGACGAAAATACTGGCAACAATGGCCGCTGTTTTAAATCGAATCATTTTGGTCGCAACGGCTGTCCCAAATATGTTTGATGCATCATTTGCACCTAGAGACCAACCGAGAAAAAGACCCGAGGAAAGGAAAAATAATAGAAGCATGGACTAAATACTTCTTTTTATGGTATAAATCGACAATCTGTCAGCAACATTTTCAGAATAATCCGCAATCATATCAACATGAAGCGCAAAATATCTTAAATGAATTTTTTCGCTTAGATCCAAAGATTCGCTGGCAAAAATGCCTCGCTTTAATTTCTCAGCCAAATGATCTGCTTCTTTTTCATGATGATAAACTTTATGCAAATAATTTCGCACACCGAGTGGGTCGCGTAAAAAAGAGCGCATCGCCGATACCATTTCCTCAACAGCTTGGATGACATGATCACTCAATTTTAAAAATTGTTCATGAAATTCCTTGGGTATGTTTGGGACTTGTACAGAAAATTCGACTAATGTATATTTAATAATATCAACTACATCGTCTGTCGTTTCCAATAATGCAAGGACATCACCCCTTGATTCAGGGATGAGCGTGTCCGTGTATAGTTGAATCTCTATTTTCTTCCTTAAAAAATCCGCATCATTTTCAAGGATTCTCATTTTTTCAATTTGATGCTCAAATTCTTCCTTATCGTCGTTTAAATATGCTTTTACACCGACTAAAAATGTTAATCCCGCTTCACTCACTTTATCCAAAAATTGGTCTGTCTGCATTTCAAGTTTTTTTGTTTTTTTAAAGATCACAATGTCTCCTTGTGCCCCATATTGCGAACACGCGTTATTATTATTTTTTCCATTTTGAAAAGGGATTGGAAACCAATTCGCTATTATAATACTTATATTGTCCCGTTACTTCTTCACCAATAAAACTTGGAATGTCAAAAGATTGATGCTCACTTTCTAATTCAATTTCAGCTATGATGAGTCCTTTGTTAACACCGTGAAATTCATCAATTTCCCAAATAAAGCCATCATATTCGTATTGATATCTTGTTTTCTCTAGTAATGGAGTATCACATAATGACAATAAATTCAAAGCGTCAGCAAACGGTATAGATGTTTCAAATTCGTAGCGACTCATTCCTGACGAATTGCTTATTCCTTTAATAGTGATAAATCCTTTTGGACCCGATTTATTTTGAACGCTACGAATTCTTACAGTGCGTGACGCGTCCGTTTGTAAATAGCCTTGTTTAATGTTCACGGATTTAAGATTATTTGGAATCTCGAGTACTAAATATTTCCGTTCAATTTCTATAGCCATTGTTAAGGATTCACAATACTTTTAATAGCCATCACGCGCATTAAAATCTTCTTGATCTATTATTTCTTTTAATAATTGCCTCGCCATTCCACGTGTTTCACCATCCACAGATAGGGTAATCTTAGGCTCCCGCGTCGTTACACGTTTCAATAAGGTTTTGAGTGCTTCTAATTCATGTTTGTCTAGATCGATTTTGAATTTCATTTATTATCTCCTATGGTTCGAAATATTTTCATAGGGCACAAGATAGAATATTTGAATAGATTAATAATAGAATTATTTTGATTCTACGTAAAAAGTGAAAATTGAGCGCTAAAAACGAAGTTCTTGAAAATCAATTCTTGAATACGTCCATGAATTTATTAGACTGCCTAAAACAAAGATAGGAATAGAAAATGCCCTTACTCTATAGTTTCTCAAATGATTGGATCGCCATACTTGCTTTTGTAGTTCTCATATTTTTCGTCATTGGTTTAGCCGAATTTGCTAAGAAAACTTTAAAATGGAAAAACGAATTTTCAAGGAAACTCGTCCATGTTTTGGTGGGTGTCTTACTCACTTTGTCTCCTTTTTTCGTTAAAGATGCGTTCCCCATATTTTTATTAGGTGTATTTTTTGTGATTGCGAATTATGCAAGTCTTAAGCAAGAAGCCTTTAAAGGGATGAATACAAACGATAGAATGTCTTACGGGACGGTCTATTTCCCTATCGCTTTTGTCATATTAGTTATTGTTTTTTGGGAAAGGAATCCAACCATTTTTTTAACGTCGATGCTTGTCCTCGCATTTGCCGATACAGCGGCATCAATTGTGGGAGAGAAATTTAAATCTAAAGTATTCGTGCTTTATCAGGATAAAAAATCAGTTTATGGGAGCTTGGCTTATTTTTTTGTCGCACTTATCATCATTATAATTTTCTATCCGTTTTTCACTCGCCTGGATAAGAATGGACTAGAATTGCCACTACTTGCTATTTTTAGTGTGGGCGTTATCGCAGCTTTTATTTCAACTATCGCTGAAGCTGTCTCTAGCAAAGGCTCTGATAATCTGACACTTACCATATCCACCGCTATTATGCTTGATTTAGGCTTTACGTTTTGGAGCAATGGTGAATTTCACATATTACTTTTCTGGATATTTGCATCATTTGTTCTTGCAGCTACCGCTTATAAATTGAAATCACTCAATGCTGGTGGATTTGCAGGTGCTTTTATTATGGGTAGTATCATGTTTGCGATAGGCGGGTTTGATACATTTTTACCGTTACTCGCATTTTTTGTTCTCTCTTCTCTACTTTCCAAAATAAAAGATCGATACTATAAAAATGACGATAGCATTTCTAAGAAAGGGTCAAATCGCGACGTCTCACAAGTTTACGCTAATGCAGGATGGTCCCTCCTATTCATTATTGCCTATCACTTTAGCCCAGACACACTATGGTATATACTATTCTTAGCGTCACTGGCAGCTGCAACAGCTGATACTTGGGAATCCGAAATTGGACAGTTTTCTCGGAAAAATCCAATTCATATTTTCAATTTTAAGCGCGTTGAAAAAGGTACTTCTGGCGCAATTTCTTTTTTAGGTAGTTTTGGAGGCATTGTGGGTGCAATCATTATTGCCTTTATTGGCTATCATTCCGGAATTGATATTACCTTGAAACACGTCATTCTAATCTCCATGGGAGGTTTTATTGGGAGCGTAATTGATAGTGTCGTAGGTGCAACGATCCAAAGCAAATTCAAATGCGCCAAATGTCAAAAAGATACTGAAAAACATATCCATTGCGAATTGCCCACTTATCATTCCAGTGGCATTCCATATATCGACAATGATATCGTAAATTATATTTGTACAGGTAGCTCAGCGATTTTTGTCGGTTTGTTCATTTTGCTGACGAACTAAATAATATTTGTAATTTAGCAGACTCATTGTAGTATCGGACATCATGTATAATTTTGAAATTATTTTATTTATTGCCGTAGCTTTATTTTCAATATTGGCATTTGTACGTGAATGGTTTCCGATTGAAGTCACAGCCTTATTGACCCTTGGCATTTTACTCGTAACGGGCCTCATTACTGAAACGGAGGCTGTTAGTGGGTTTTCAAATCACGCCGTTATTACGATTGGAGCCATGTTTGTCATAAGCAAAGCAATTTCAAAAACGGGTGTCATCGAAAGTTTCACGATGTTTATTGAGAAATTAGGAAAAGGAAAAACGTGGTTAGTGTTACTCTTATTTTTCCTCGCCGTCAGTTTTTTTTCAGCATTCATCAACAATACAGCGACGGTCGCTTTGCTAATACCCGTTGGGATGCAATTAGCAATCAATCTTAAAATTAGTCCTTCAAAAGTAATGATGCCTTTATCTTTTGCTGCCATTGTAGGCGGTACTACAACAATTATTGGGACATCTACAAATTTAATCGTGGCCGATTTAGCCAAAAATTCTGGTATTGAAATCAGTCTTTTTGAAATGAGTAAATTGGGGATTATATTTGTCGTCATAACATTGATTTATAATTTGTTTGCAAGTAAATATCTTTTATCAAGTCGTATTCCTATTTCAGGTTTGACCAAAAAATATCATATGTCAACGTATTTAACGGAAGTACAAGTTTCAGATGACTCCCCTTTAATCGGTGCAACATTACTCCAATCGGGCATTGGGCCTAAATATGATATAATTGCCCTAGAGATTATTCGAGATGGACGTCACATCAATACGAATATTCGTTTTGAAATTATTAAGGAAAATGATATTCTGCTTATACAATCCCCTGTCGAGAACTTACTCAACTTTAGAAATGAACAGAACGTACTCCTTCTTAGCGACATTAAACTCAACGATAACGAACTCAATCAAAATGATAACGTACTCATCGAAGCGCTACTTTCAACAACCTCAAGTCTGGCAGGAAAATCTTTAAAGGATATAGATTTTCGCAAAAAATATGGCGTATTTGTTTTAGCAATAAAAAGACAGAATGCTATTATTCGAAAAAAAATAGCGTATGTCTTTTTAAAAAACTTTGACTCGATTTTAATTTTTGGGAGTCGTACACGTGTAGAGGCCTTAAAAAAAGATTCAGATTTCATCCTGCTTGATGAGATTGATGTCAATTTACACAAAATTAAATATTGGTGGTTTGCCTTGGGGTTGATTCCAGTGGTTGTACTGCTGACTCTATTCAATATTGTGTCCATTATGGAAGCGACGTTAATAGGGGCAATACTCGTTATCTTGCTCGGTATCGTTCCAATCCAAGAAGTCTATCGATCCATCAACTGGACGGTCATTTTTTTAGTAGCCGCGTTTATTCCCATGGGAGCCGCAATGAACCATGTTGGACTCGATGTTACTTTAAGCAAATCATTCATACATCTGTCCGAATATTTTGGACAACAAGGCATTGTCAGTATTTTCTTTTTCATCACCATGTTATTGACGGCATTCCTCTCAAATAATGCAACAGCAATCATTATGACTCCAATAGTCATGCGAACGTCGGCCTTATTGGGCGTTTCAGCTGTACCTTTAGTGATGACGATTATGTTTGCAGCATCCCTTTCATTTATAACACCGAATGGCTACCAAACAAATGCAATGGTGTATTCCCCAGGTGGCTACAAGTACAAAGATTTTATTAAAGCTGGATTGCCATTACATATTATTTTATGGCTTATTGGGAGTTATTTAATTCCAATATTTTGGCCACTTTACTAAATATGATATAAAAAAAATAGCTCATCATTTCTGATGAGCTATTTCGCGGAAGCGGGGAGACTCGAACTCACAAGTCCTTACGGACGGCGGTTTTCAAGACCGCTGCCTTACCAATTAGGCTACGCTTCCATACTAATGCGGAGGAGGCGAGATTTGAACTCGCGGTACAGTAAAACCGTACAACAGATTAGCAATCTGCCGCCTTAAGCCGCTCGGCCACCCCTCCATTTTAAAAAAGCCGTCGAATATAGCCTGTGCAAAAGAAAACACAAACTGATTCTAATTCATAGTTTTAATAATATTATTGCAGTTCTTTTGGTTTAAAATAATGACTTAAATAGATAAATGGCGTGTCTAATAATGCTACCATCACTTTAAGAACAAACGTTGTAATGATGATATCAAGAAGAATATCCATTGGAAATATTTCGCCATTACTCGATATAATCGGTGGCAAAATCACAAATGCTAGAAAGCAAAATATTATCGTATCAATAAACTGACTCACAATTGTGGATAAATTATTCCTAAGCCATAAGTACTTTCCATCAAATCTTTTTTTCCATAAAGTAAAAGCCCATACATCATGTAATTGAGATGCCAAATAGGCGGCTAAACTCGCAATGACAATACTTGGTGACAACCCAAAAAGCGTATCCATCGCAGCGGAGGCTCCCCAATCACTGGAACTAGCGGTGTATGCCGTTATAAATTGCGACATTATTAAAAAAATAAAGGCTGCCATAAACCCTATTAATACACCCTTTCGTGCCGATTCTTTTCCATAATGTTCGGACAATAAATCAGTACTTAAAAAGATTGCTCCATATAAAACATTTCCACCCGTAGCTTCAAATCCAAATAAAGTAATCGTTTTCGTTACAAAAATATTTGCCAGAACGATAAATATTCCAATTGTCGCATAGACCCAACTTTCGCCAAGTCGAAATGCAAATAAAACTATGAAAAGACCCATTAAGGTTTGTAATATAAAAATTATCTCATTCATCATCAAAATCATCTCCCCACGATTTATGTAAAATATCCTGAACCATACCAGGGATCCTTAATTTTCGACCACCTGCATTTACAAATGAGTGGACGGTCTTGCCTTCAGCAATTTCATCGATTTCATTTTCCCCACGTCGTACGATATAAACGACTTGTAAGCGATTATGATGTATGTCTCGAATCTCAGAAACAACTTCAATTTCTTCATGAGACCTCAACATCGTTATGTAACTCGCTTTAGCGGTAGAAATCAAAAAATGGATATCATTGTCGACCATGGTATTCTGATCAAGTCCTATTTCCTCTAGTAATTTTATCCTCGCAAGTTCAAAATATTCAAATATTTCATAATAAGGGATACTCTTTTCAGTATCAACTTTTGATGTTGTTAATTTTAGAATTGATCGTATCATTTATTTATCCCCAAGATCCAATATTTTCTAGTTTTGTTATTCTTTCAGAAATCAATGTCTCTTTATCTTTATCAATTAGTTTATGTAATTCTTCTATGATTACATCTTTAATAATATGTGCCATCTTTTCGTAATTTCGATGCGCTCCACCCAATGGTTCTTCAATAATTCGGTCTGCAATTCCCATTTCAAGCAAATCGAGTGCAGTCACTTTCATGGATTCAGCCGCGAGTTCTTTTTTAGAGGCATCATGATATAATATTGATGCACAACCCTCTGGCGATATGACTGAAAACCAAGTATTTTCGAGCATCAACAGTCTGTCACCAACGCCAACACCTAATGCACCCCCAGAAGCACCTTCGCCAATCACAATGATTAAGATAGGAACCCTGAGTTTGCTCATTTCAAAAAGATTTCGCGCGATTGCCTCGGCTTGCCCACGTTCCTCTGCTTCAATACCAGGAAACGCTCCAATTGTATCGACAAATGAAACGACAGGTATGTTGAATTTCTCGGCCATTTTCATGACGCGTAATGCCTTGCGAAATCCTTCGGGACTCGCCATACCAAAATTTCTGTATATATTATCTTTTGTCGAGCGACCTTTTTGCTGACCTATAATGGCTGCCTTAAATTCACCGATATGACCGATTCCTGCAACAATGGCATGATCGTCACCAAAATATCTGTCACCATGTAATTCATTCCATTGGGTTACAATTCGTTCAATATAATCAAGCGAATGAGGTCGATCTGAGTGGCGTGCCAATTCTACACGTTGCCAACGCGATAATTTTTTGTTGATTTTGATGGCCATATCATGAGATTTGTTCCGAAGTTTTTCAATTTCAGAACTCAAGTCTTTTTCACCAGTCGTATTTAATAATTCCATCTCTTGAATTTCATTTTCGATTTCGATTAATGGCTTTTCAAATTCTAATATTGTTTTTGTCATGTTTTATCCTGTAATTGCCTTAAGCATTATTTCTAAATCAAGAAAAATAGACTGGTTCTTTAAGTAGAAATTGACGAGTGCCAAGCGTTCACTTTCATTTCGATTCATGTTAGGCGTGATGTCCTCTAGACTTAATAGTCCACTTTTATTAAGCCCCTGAAATTCTTGAATCATGTCTTTAGGGAGCCCAATTAAATTAAATTCTCCTCGGATGACATCGTTTAGTTTTGATTTTATCTCAATCCAGCGGTCAGTTTTGAAACGCGTGTTTGAGAAAAGAAACAAAAGGACACATTTCAAAACAATTGTTAACAAAAGGTCTTCAATTCTTTTGCCCATTTGTGTTAAGGGATGGAAATACTTGTAATCCATGTGAATAAGCTGTCCCTGCTGTAATTCTTCTACAGAGGATTTGCCAATGATAACCGAGAGATTGCCGGGTACAAGGCGAATTTTCACGCCCATTTTTGTGAGTGTTGGCAGAATTGAAAAAAGCCATTTTAAATCAAGATGATCGGATTCGAAAATGAGGTACTCAATTCTATGGAGGAGAATCAATTCAACGATGTCTTCATAATGCCCAAGAACAGGATCATTTCTCGATTTGATGCTTTTTGATGGCGTAACAATCCCCACAATTTGATAATCAAAAGGGAATGAGTCTTTGATTTTTTGGGCAATTTTATTGGCTGTAGTTTCATCACCAATAACAATCGACTTCTCCCCTTCAAGTCGATGTTTTCCTGATACTTTTTGATAAATGAATCGTGAAATTGGTATCCAAAATAATGAGCCCGCGAAACTAACAGCCATCACAAAGCGACTAAATGCATATTGTTTAAAGAAATAAGTGAGGGAAACATTGACCAAAAAGCCAAGGGTAATAGCCGTAAATATTCGTCCAATTGAAATTTTTGATTTCTGATAAAGACCTATTATGCCAAATGAAATAAGCCATATTAATAAATATAATGGTAAGATAAATGCATAATTATTAAGGACTTCAAATGTATGAAATTTTAAATATATCGCGATAAGGGTAATAGATAATAAACTTATAGCGTCTAAAATCGGCAGGGTGCTCTGTTTGGCTAAATTTCCAATGAGTGATGAGAAATATCGAAACCAAATGCCCATTTTTAATAAAAGTCTCAGTGGGCCTTTTGATAATCTTGAATAATGTTTATCCGCGAATAATTCCATTGCATGATAAAAATTTGTGAGGGCATCAAATTTAACGGCGTTTGAAGCTTCGCCTTTATAATGGATAATTTGCGTTTTTGGTGTGTAAACAATCTTCCAACTAGCCTGTGTAAATCGATAACACCAATCTAAATCCTCTCCATACATAAAAAAACGTTCGTCAAATACACCAACTTCATCGAGAGCCGATTTTCGCACAAACATATTCGAACCTGAGATGGCTTCAACTTCATATTCATCTTCGGGATTGAGAAATGTAAGGTTATATCGACCGAATATCTTGGATTTTGGGAAAAGTGATGCTAAGCCTGAAAGTTTAGTAAATGCAACCCAAGGTGTCGGAATACTTCGGCGGCACGCCAATTGTAGGCTTCCATCATGATTTAATATTTTGCTCCCTAACATCCCTATCGATGGATTTTTATCCATGATATCAATGAGAATTCTGGCTGTATTGTTTTCAACAAGGGTGTCTGGATTGAGGACCCAAACATACTGACCCTTCCCTAACTTTATAGCTTGATTATTTGCCTTCGAAAATCCGACATTGTCCTTATTCGCAATAACGTTTACGCTTGGAAATTCGCTATCCAACATTGCAATGCTTCCGTCAACAGAATGATTATCCACAACCCATATTTCTGATTCAATATCGTTTAGGGCTGATTCTAAACTTATCAACGCTTGGCGTAAGAATGATTTTACATTGTAATTTACAATGATAACAGATAATTTCATGAAGGAGGCAAAGCTATAATTTACCGAGTATAGACATCATTCTCATCCACCAAACGCGATAGATTGCTTCACGAACGATAGCCTTTGACATTTTACTTTGACCCACTGTTCTGTCCATAAATATGATAGGAATTTCTTTGATTTTGTCGGGTCGTTTAAGCCAAGCGCGATAATGCATCTCAATCTGAAAAGAATATCCTTCGCTTCTAACACTGTCAATATTGAGGGTTTTAAGAAATTCTGTTTTCCACGTTTTAAAGCCTGCAGTACCATCGTGAATAGGCATACGTGTGATAAATTGTATGTATTTACTCGCAAAATAAGACAACATTAATCGCTTAAGAGGCCAATTTACGACTGATATTCCGTTTGTATAACGGGAACCAATGACAAGATCATAATTATTTTCACGAATTTCCTGCACCATGTTTACAATTTCATCAGGATCATGACTAAAGTCACCATCCATCTGTGCAACCGTGTCGTAGCCATGTTCAATGGCAAAATGAAAACCGACGACATAAGCCGTCCCTAAACCCAATTTTCCAGGGCGTTCAATGAGATGAATACGTTTATTAGTAGCCTGTTTTTCTTTAATGATTTTGGCCGTACCATCAGGTGAACCATCGTCAATAATCAAAATATCTGTGTCTAGATTCAAGGTCATGACCTTGTCAATGACTGCTGAAATATTTTCGACTTCGTTATAAGTTGGAGTTATTATTAAATTCGTCGCCATAAATCTCTCGTTTTAAAAGTTGGAGTTCTTCTCTTGCGGACAGAATAGCAAATTTTAGTTCCGATGCTACTTTTTCTGTTTTTAAGCCACTTCTCATGGGTCGTGGTGCTTTTTGTGTAAATTCGTTGGATGAAACACTTTGAATAATGTCTTTAGGCAGATTGAAAACGTCGGCAATTTCTAATGCAAATTCATACCGGCTCATAATTTTGTCGCATCCAAAATGCCAAATTCCCCACGCATCTTTTTCAATGATGTCTTGAATCAATTCCGCGAGGCGATACGCATAGCTTGGGTTATTAAATTGGTCATTGACAATTTTAACAGCATTCCCCTTCTGTAATTGACTGATAAGCCATTCAACAAAACTCGATTTTAGATTATAGCCAAAACCATATAAAACATTTGGACGCACAATCGCCGTCGGTATTTTTGCGGCTTGAACCTCAAGCTCTCCGAGCCATTTGCTTTTTGCATAGACGCCATTTGGATTCCCTTTATCCTCTTCTCCGTAGGGTCCGTTATGACCATCAAAAATATAATCGGTTGAAATATGTACGAGTGGAATATTTAGAGGTGTCAGGATTTGGAGTATGTTTTTCACGCCTACTTGGTTGATTTCATAGGCTAAATCAACATTATCTTCTGCAGCATCGACATTTGTAAAAGCTGCTGTATTGATGACTACATCGGGTTTCTCTGCGATAATTACATCATTAAGTTCATTAATATTTGTAATATCTACAGGGAGTATTTCATCCGTTGCTGCAATTTTATCAAATAGAAGTACACGATGCTTTTGTCTCAAAACACGTGTTAAGTTTTGACCTAATAATCCTGAAGCGCCAATGATTGCAATCGTTTTCAATTATTAATATCCTCGATTAGCGCTTCAGATTCTTCATTTGAACCCAATTTTTCTAATGCGCGTTTGATTTGGTCTGAAGTAAACCCATGTCGTGTCATGGCGTTCCATAATTTATTTTTATGATTCCGATCCGACAGGTCTAAAAGCTTACTCTTTTTAAGTGCATATCTTAATGCAGAGTCATCCACGCTATGTTCTTGAAAATACGCGTCAAGCATTTGGATGGCTGTTTCTTGAGGAATTCCCTTATTATGAATAAGTTCATTTTTTATACGAGTGGGTCCCCATCCCTTTATTTTTGCTCTATCTCGAATAAAGGCTCTTGAAAAACGTTCGATATCAATAAAGTTTTTTCCTATTAAATAATCGATGAGATCCTCGGAATGCTTTATCCACTCTCGCTGACGTAATTTGTTAGAAATTTCCTTTGGTGAATATTCACGTTGCGCCAAAAGCTTCAGTACATATTCGCGAGCCTCAAAATAGGAAACATCATTGCGAAGATTTTCAATTTCGATTTCATTAAGAACAGCATTGACGGAATATTCAGGATGTTTTAATAAAAGGTTTGCCGTTGTCCCAATAAAAAACTCTCCATCGATAAATATGGAGAGTCTATTGATTCTTTTTTGGGATTTTATGGCTGTTATTTTTGGCAATTACGCTTCGGTCATCCCAAGAAATGCTTTTACTTCATTTTCAATTTTACCAGCCAACTCAGGATTTTCGTTTAATAATTTTTTAACTTTTTCACGACCTTGGCCGAGACGTTCTTCTTTATAAGAAAACCATGAACCACTTTTTTGAATTATTTCACCTTTTATAGCAAGTTCAAGCATGTCACCAAAATAGGAAATACCTTCTCCAAACATGATGTCGAGTTCGGTATTTTTAAAAGGAGATGCGAGTTTATTCTTTATGATTTTGACGCGTACTTTATTTCCGACATCATCAGTCCCCTCTTTAATAGCACCAATTCTTCGAATATCGATGCGAATTGAGGCATAAAATTTAAGGGCGCGTCCACCTGTAGTTGTCTCAGGATTTCCGAACATAACGCCAATTTTCTCGCGAATTTGGTTGATGAAAATTACAGACGTATTGGATCTTTTTACTACACCTGTCAATTTACGAAGTGCTTGAGACATCAATCGAGCGTGGAGACCCATATGTGAGTCGCCCATTTCACCTTCTAGTTCGGCACGTGGAACAAGGGCTGCTACAGAGTCAATGACGATAACATCAAGAGCATTACTTCTGACGAGGGTTTCGACAATTTCCAAGGCTTGTTCACCTGAATCAGGTTGAGAAAGCAATAGATTTTGCGTGTCCACGCCCAGCTTCGCTGCATAGATTGGATCAAGGGCATGTTCGGCATCAATAAAAGCAGCGTAGCCACCTGTTTTTTGAGCATTAGCGATAATATGCAAACTGAGGGTCGTTTTACCAGATGCTTCAGGTCCGTAAATTTCTGTAACTCTTCCTCTGGGTATGCCCCCTATTCCAAGTGCAGCATCAAGTGACAACGCACCTGTCGAAATAACTTCTGCAGGCACATTTGCACCACTCCCTAAACGCATAATAGCGCCTTTTCCGTGTTGGCGTTCAATTTGACCTAAGGCAAGTTCAACCGCTTTATCTTTTTCTTTATTCTGCGTCATGAGAATCCTCTCCAATTAAAGGGAATGTTTTTAGGGTTTTATATACAGGTCCTTGCTGAGTCAAAGTACTCTCAATCCAAACAAGTTCCGATAATTTAAATTGCAATGGAAATACGTCCGTTTCCATCACACTATGTGCGAGCTGATGGCTGGGTTGTTTTAGATATTTTACGCGACCCAACGTTATATGGGCTTGAAATTTGCGTTTATCTGTTTCAAATTCGAGTTTTTCTAAAACGCCATCGACGAGTTTTTTAAAGTCATATAATTTGTCTAATTCGCCATTTATACCCATCCAAATAATTTTTGGATCATTGGCATGTGGAAACATACCCGTCTCCGATAAACTCACATTGATAGGTGAAAATAAATTTACAAGCTTATTAAATGGATATGTCACATCATTTAATAATAATTCATCGGGTTCACCTAAAAAGGCTAATGATAAATGCATATGCTCAGGTTTCACTAAACTAATTTTGCCTAATTTATGGGTGTTCCATTTTGTTTGGATGTCTTTTAAATATTGCTGAACCCTCGGTTCCAATGTCATCGCGATAAACGAATGTTTTTTGATGTCCACTTATTCTCCGTAATCCGCTATGATCTCTAAGCGAAGTAAATTAAGTGCCGCTGATGCAGCGGCTTCCTTGTTGATAATCCGATCTTTAAAAAACTGAAATCGTTTGATTGTTTTCTTTGTTTTTGAACCGCAAGCAATATAGACAAGTCCGACTGGTTTTTCAATAGTTCCTCCATCTGGACCTGCAATTCCTGAGATGGCGATGGCATAATCAGCGCCTGAGTATTTCAAAGTCCCATCAAGCATTTGCGAAACCGTTTCTTCGCTAACAGCGCCATGTTCTTTAAGACTTGATTCACTTACATCCAATAATTTGATTTTCGCTTCGTTGGAGTAAGTAATGTAAGATGTGTTGAAATAATATGAACTTCCAGGAACATCTGTAATGTGACTCGCTACAAGTCCACCCGTACAGCTTTCAGATGTACTCACTGTTAAGTGATGTTTTGTTAATAAAGCACCAACAACAGAACTTAGTGTCATTTTTCCAATAGCATATATTTGATTTGGTAGCATTTCTTTCATTTTTAAAGCTATTGAATCCAGATACCTTTGTGACCTTTGTTCATCTAAGGTTCGCTGGGATAATCGAACGGTTACGCCTGTATGTCTTGGAAGGTAAGCCACAGTTATATCGTTATATAAAGATAATACATCATGTATCGCTTTAAATAACATCATTTCTGTAATTCCAATTGTTTTAATATTTAAACTAACAATTCTTTCATCACTCAATGATGTAAATTTAGGAATAAACGCTTCAACTAAAATAGCTTTCATCTCTCTTGGGACGCCTGGCATGGATAAAACAATCGTGCCATCTTTTGATAACAAAATACCTTTAGCGGTTCCTTTGGAATTATGTAGAAGTGTTGCGTTTTCAGGATATTCACCCTGACTTTTATCTAAAATATTTGGATTACGCCCGAGAGATACGATCCATGTTTGTATTTCGTTAAACACATCATCATAATATTTTAATGAAGTTTCAAAATAATCACATAAAGCGACTTTTGTAACATCATCATGCGTCGGACCCAAACCACCTGTAATCGTCACTAAATCAGCGTTTTTAATGGCATAATTTAGCGACGATAGAATTGATGCTTTGGTATCGCCAGCCGTTAGACGCATGACGGTTTCATAGCCAACATTATTCAGTTCATTCGAAATAAAATTGCAATTGGTATCCAATTTGGATCCATTCAGTAACTCGTCACCTATTGAAATTGTGGCGAGTTTTTTCACTAAATAATCCAGCCAATAATTAAAGTTAAAATAATATTTGTGACGACGCCAGCGAGAATATCGTCCATCATGATACCATATCCACCTTCCAAATCTTGAGCTTTGCCAATGAGCCAAGGTTTCCAGATATCAAAAACGCGAAAGAGAATAAAGCCTATTCCCCATGCAACAATATTGAAAGGTATAAATAACAATGCTATCCAGAGTCCCATCATTTCATCAATGACAACTTCTTGAGGGTCGTGTTTTCCAGTCATTTCTTCCATTTTTGTCGATAACCATACACCAAGAATAAAAATAATGACTAGAGCCAACAATGTCGCAAAAGGCATCAAGGCAAATTTCAGTTGCCAAAAATACAACAAAACAGCTGCAAGGAAAGAACCTACTGTACCCGGTATTTTGGGTGTATAACCCGAAAAACCAAGTGTCGCTAAAAATTTAATGACTAACTGCATCATGCCTCCTTTTGAAATATATCTCGATTGACCCAAAAATAATGAAATCCTGTGGCGGCAGTAATAATACCTGTCGAGATAAAGATTATGTGAGATACGGACCACTCCTCTATAAAGTGTGCCAATGCTTGTGTCGCAGGCCAATCATTCAGCAAAATATATACGAGACCCACATACATGCTAATATATTGAAAAGTTGTTTTCCATTTTGCAAATTTGCTCGTTTCCATTGATTCGCCATTATTAATCATATACCATCTAAGAACGGTCACGGCAAGATCCCGTAGAATAACGATACCTGTTACCCAGATAGGAACAATTTCTAAAACATTGAGCGTAATAAACATACCATTTACTAATATTTTATCAGCGAGTGGATCCATAAATTTACCAAACTCACTGACAACTTCATATTTACGGGCAATCATGCCATCAAATAAATCTGACAAAGAAGCCGTAAGGAATAGTAATAGAGCGATAAGATGAAATGTAAAACCATTGAAAGCAAGTAATAGCCATATAATTACGGGTGACATTACAATTCTATAAATTGTCAGTGCATTGGGAACGGAGTGCATGAACATAGGCTATGCCTTTCTTCTAGAGCTCTTGTTAGAGTCGCAACATCTGTGTATTCGAGCTCGCCTCCAACGGGGATGCCTCTAGCTAATCGTGTAATATGTTTAACGTCTTCAGATAATAATCGCTGTAAATAGAGAGAAGTTGTCTCTCCTTCGACACTCGTATTTAAGGCAAAAATAATTTCTATATCTGCATGAATTCGAGCCTTAAGGTTTTGTAAATTTAGCTGTTCAGGGCCAATACCATCCAAGGGTGAAAGATGTCCACCAAGTACGTGATAGTAACCATTGAAAAGACCCGTTTTTTCGATGGCTAAGACATCCATGGAGTCTTCTACAATACAGAGGATATTTTCATCGCGTCCCTTATCTTGACAAACGGGGCAAAGATTTTCTGATGCAATCAAATGGCATTGTTCGCAAAAACCAACGGAAGATGCACTTTCTTGGATAAGGAGACCCAAGCGTTCTATATCGTCTTTGTCCCAACGAATGAGATTTAAGGCCATACGCTGAGCCGTTTTTCCGCCAATCCCTTGAAAACGCGTAAATTGATTACTAATAAGCTGAATTGTCTCGGGTAGAATATTCATTAAAAGCCAGGAATCCCCATATTCCCAAGTCCGCCTGTGATGCCAGCCATTTTTTCAGAGGCGGCATCTTGTGCTTTCGTTAATGCTTGATTGACGGCTGCAAGAACTAAGTCTTCAACCATTTCAGAATCATCTTTTAAAACATCTTCTTCAATTTTTATACTTAATATTTGAAGTTTTGCGTTGGCCTTAACCGTCACCATTCCACCACCAGAAGTACCTTCGACTTCAATAAAGACCAGCTCTTCTTGAGCCTTTTGCATATCTTTTTGCATTTTCTGGGCTTGTTTCATTAAACCGCCCATTCCGCTTTTTGGAAACATATATTTTTTCTCCGTTATGTATTGAGGATTTCACCATCAAATAAACTAATGATGTGCTGAGACGTTGGATGACCCAATATTTCATCCTCTTCACGTTGTTTCACGTCTTGGTTTTGATCCGTTTTAAAAATAAACTTCATTTTTTTATTAAATACTTTTTTCCCGACATCAACTAATTCACTGATATTTGATTTTAATTTATCAACTTGAAAACTTAATTGATTCGAAAAGATCAATACTATTTCATTGTTTTCAATACCTTGTAATTCACCTTCTTGCAGAAAGGTTCCAACCATGGGAGAATTCTTTGAGAGCATTTCAATAAATTTTGGCCAACGTTCTTTACATTGTCCGTCTGTTAATATTTCTTTTCCACTGGACGTTGATGGAGGCGTTATTTCTTTTGTCGTTGCATAACTGCCCGTATTCTCGGTGACATTATTTACAATCGGTGGTGCAATCTTCTCCTTAACTTTTTGAACGGGCTCAACAATTATGGATGTTTCTTTCGTAGTGACTTGAGGAGAAACAATGTTTTCATTTAAAATCGTTTCGATACTTATAGACGGTGTCATTCGAACAAATTTTAAGAGTAATAGTTCGACAAATACACTTTGATTGGATACAAATTTAATCTCTCTCAAACTGCTTATGAGGAGATTTTGCCATCTAAGGATGTCTCTTTCATCTAGTTGCGAAACATATTCTGCAATTTGTTTTGATTCTTCTGTCCCCATTTCTAAGAGACTCGCATCCCCTGCAATTTTTACGACTAATAAATCCCGAAAATATTGAGATAGACCATCTAAATATTCGTTAATATCAATCCCATTATTCAGCAAATCGTTCCAAAAAGTTAATAAACCTTTGCCATCTCGATTGATGATGTATTTCAAAGTATTTTCGTAAATCTTTGAGTCAAGTATGCCTAATATGTGTCGAATCGTTTCAGGCGTCAGTTCAAGTGTTGAATGTGCAAAAACTTGATCAAGAAGACTGAAAGCGTCGCGCATACTGCCGTCACCTTTTCGTGCGACAATGCTTAAGGAATCTTCAGGAATATTTATATTCTCATCTTTTGATATCTGATTAAGCTTTTCGATGATGGTGTTCATTGGAATTCGCTTAAAATCGTAGCGTTGACAACGTGAATGAATCGTAGGTGGTACTTTGTGAGGCTCTGTTGTGGCGAAAATAAACATCACATGTGGTGGCGGTTCTTCGAGAGTTTTTAAGAGTGCATTGAACGCTTCTTTGGTCAACATGTGAACTTCATCAATGATATAGACGCGTTTACTTGCGTGCATGGGAGGATATTTCACCATTTCGCGTAATTCGCGAATCGCGTCAATACCACGGGTCGAAGCGCCGTCAACTTCCATCACATCCAGATGTCGCCCATCAGTAATTTCAATACAATGCGTACATTTATTACACGGATCGCCATTCTTTAATGCCGTACAATTGGCGGCTTTGGCTAATAGACGAGCGCAGGTCGTTTTTCCTACACCGCGTGGACCTGTAAATAAGTAGCCATTGGCGAAACGATTTTGTACAATGGCATTTTGCAGGGTTAAGGTTATATGATCTTGACCCACAACATCTTCAAAATGTTGAGGTCTGTATTTTAAGGAGAGTACTTTGTAAGATTGATGTGCGATCATATTGATTCCAGTTTGTTTTTAATAGATGGCGCGTTAAAAGATAAACTCAAAACACATAAATAATTTACTGACCGCTGCTTCCTTCCGGACCTGACGGGGTTGGGTAAAAATCCATCGTAAAGAGGTCAATTAACAACGCCATCTATTAAAAACAAGACGAGTTAATTAGTTGTTATTATAGGAGTTACTGAACTCCTAATAATCTTTAGAAAAAGCCACTTAATGTAGGGTTTCAATAAGGTAAACCAAGCCTATTTTATGTGATATAAATCTAACTTTTTAAAGAAATGATTCAATACCCTTATCATCATCATTTGATCTTTTGAACCTGCAGTCTCGCGAATACTATGCATCCCCAACATGGCGGTTCCCACATCTACAACGGGGATTCCTAATCTTGCTTCTGTGATGGGACCAATCGTTGATCCACATGCTAAATCTGTCCGATGGATATATTCTTGGACAGGTAAATCGATGTCTTGACATAAGGCCTTAAACACGGCGATAGAAGTTAATGAGGAAGCATAACGATGATTTGCGTTGATTTTGACAACAGGTCCTCCATTCAAATTAACATTGTGATGCGGTTCATATAACTCTGCGTAGTTTGGATGTATTCCATGGGCGCCATCTGCGGAAATGCAAAATGATTTTGCAAAAGCTTGGGCTTTTTCTTCTACGTTTGATGACTTTAAAATGCGATCAAGGATGCTATTAATCATCGATCCTGAGGCTCCATTAATGCTTTGGGAACCGATTTCTTCATTGTCAAATAATGCGACGATACTCGTATGAGCCTGATTTGTTTGCTCAATTAATGCCGAAATTGAGGCATGACACATGGCTAAATTATCAATGCGTGCTGAGGAAATAAATTCCTGATTTAACCCGATAATTTGACCATCAGACGTATCAAAAAGCTCTAAATCCCAATGCAAAATATTGGCGGCATCCACCTTAAGTTCGGCCGCTAAAAATTCGTTCATTATTGTAGAATCGATATTTGATTCCCCAATTTGAAGACCGAATATCGGTGGCGTTTGCGTTTGTTTATTAAGTAGAAGTCCTTTTTCATTCACATCACGATTAAGATGGATGGCGGGAATTACAATTTTTGTGACTGCATGTTGGCTGCGATATAGCTTGGTAATAATTGCACCATTCTCCCTCATTGCGACGCGGCCAGCAATGCCTAAATCTCTATCGGCCCAAGAGGCTATAATGGGGCTACCATAGATTTCAACACCCAGTTGTAGATAGCCATTTTGTTCATAAGGAGAATGACTTTTTATGTGAAATCCTGGAGAATCCGTATGGGCACCCACTAAACGAAATCCCGTATTAAATAGAGGTTTGTCCCCCATAATCCATGCGACAAGTGCTGAACCATGATGGATTGTAAAATATTTATGATTCTTTTCCAGTTTCCATGATTCAACGTCATTTAATTTTGAAAAGCCAGCATTTAATAGACGTTGAGAGACTGTATCGACAGTATGATGAGCCGTAGGATTTTGGTTTATAAAATTGAGCAGATCGCGACTTACATCGAGTTGATTTTCCATTATGGATTTCTCCTTATAAAGTATTTTCCTGGTAGTTGAGAAATATGTCCTCTCATTTCCAATTGCAATAAATTAGGCATCAAACTAAAGGTTGATGTCTCTAAGGTGTGGGCAATTTCATCAATATGGACAGGTTCGAGAGACAAAATATTATAAATTTTTTGATCGGGTTCACTCAATGATAATACGAGTGTTTGTTGATTGGCTGTCGTATTTCCTATATGCCCGCTTATTTCTTCCAAAATATCATCAACGCTTTGTACAAGTTTTGCGCCTTGTTTAATAAGGAAGTGCGGACCATTACTATTTTTTGAAAAAATAGATCCAGGCACTGCCATGACTTCTTTTCCTTGATCCAAGGCATAGTACGCCGTGATGAGGGCCCCACTTTTTTCCCCGGCTTCAATAACGACAACCGCTTTACTTAAAGCCGAAATAATACGATTTCGCTTCGGAAAATTTTTAGGATCGGGATGCATGCCCATCATAAATTCCGAAAGCAAAAGATTATTCTCAATCATTTGTTCAAATATTTTGGCATTGTCTTTGGGATAAATTCTATCGACTCCGTTCCCCAAAACGCCGATAGTGGGTGCATTATTTTCTAAAGCAATGCTATGAGCCAAGCCATCTATCCCTTTTGCCATTCCGCTGATGATACCGAATCCAGCATTACATAAGGCTGTGACAATATTTTCTGTAACGAGTTTCCCATAGGTGCTTGGGTTTCGTGTCCCCACGATGGCAACATAATTATCTTGATGTAGAAGCTCGGTATTTCCTCTTAGAAATAATCCTACAGGCGCGTCATACGTATTCTTTAACTCTTCGGGATAATCATCTGATAGATAGTGACTTACATTGACATTATATTTTTCGACTAGCTTTTTCTGGCCTGAAATAAGTGCCAAATCTTCGGGTGCTAATAAGGAGTCTACGTCTTTAGGCGAAATGCCTTTTATGTTTGTAATATCATGAGGGGATGCAGAGAATATGCTCTTAAAGGAGCCAAATTTTGATAAAAGTGAAACTGCTTTTTTGGGACCTATTCCTTGTATAGAAAGTAATCTATAAAAATGATGCAATTCACTCATCAATAATATCTTGGATCCTAAAGATTAATTTTTCCAATCCTATTTTAGCATGTGAGCTAATGGCAAATAGTTCGGCACCTTCGTCAAGTTCAATGTTGGGGACGTCCTGAAACGAATCTGTTTTCGTGATGGCTACAATGCGTTTCCGCTTCAATAGTGACGCTTCATGTTTGTCAATTTCATGAAGTAAAGCTTTGTACGAAGCCGTTGGATCTTCGTCGTTTCCGTCAATAAGGAATAGCAAAACAGAACACCTTTCAACATGTCGTAAGAATTGATGTCCTAAGCCTTTACCTTCGTGGGCTCCTTCGATTAAGCCTGGAATATCCGCCATGACAAATGACCGAAAGGGTCCCGACTTGACAATGCCAAGATTGGGTGTCAAGGTCGTAAAAGGATAGTCTGCGATTTCTGGTTTAGCTCTGGAAACGACAGAAAGTAAGGTGGATTTTCCTGCATTGGGAAAGCCTACTAATCCAACGTCTGCAAGGACTTTAAGCTCGAGGTCGATATCAAAGGCTTCGCCTGGTTTTCCTTCTTCAATGCGTCGTGGAGCTTGATTGGTAGGTGATTTGAATCGCGCATTTCCGCGCCCTCCGCGCCCGCCTTTTGCAACGATAATGCTTTCGCCATCGAGCTGTAAATCAGCAATAATATCGCCGGTTTCGCGGTTTTTAATAATGGTTCCAACTGGCACGAGTATTTCGATATCTTTACCACTTTTCCCATGCCGATTTCCACCTTCACCATGATTACCTCTATCTGCCTTGTAGGATTTATGATACTGCAAATCCTGCAAAGTATGTAGCTGTGCATCGGCTTTAATCATAACGCTTGCGCCGCGACCTCCATCACCACCAGAAGGACCGCCTTTAGAAATAAATTTTTCACGGTGAAAAGCTAAGCAACCACTGCCGCCATTTCCAGCTTCAACTCTAATTTTTACATAGTCTATAAACTTCATAATATGTTATTAATATCTCTTATACTATTAAACGCAAGCATCATTGACTTACATTTTTGTTCTTTATTTGCTGCGATTTAATTATTGAGTGCTGATTGCATAGCAGGCGCTCGCAATAATAGCCAGTCCGTAAAATTATATTCATTAATCAACGCTTCATTATCTAAATCAATCTGGATATAATTATGCGCAATTTTTGTCAGTTCAGGAAGTGGTATTTTAATGAGTATTGCGAGGCGATTGTCTTGCTTCCAGCCATCCATAATATAAGCAATACTCAAAATATTATCGATCATTTCCGGTAGAATTTTATACATCGTAAAAATAAGTTCACCATTTTTATGATTGCCGGTGAGGGCAACATAATCCAATAATGTTTGAGAAATAACATAGGGCAATTTATTTGATAATTCCCCCATGGCAGCCTGTACACCCTCATCTAAGGATAGATTTCTCGTATATGTCGAATCGAGGACATAGTATATACTAAGGCTTGATTCAGGTGGTGTAAATATCCAATCTGGTTCTTTTTCGTTATCCATGCTTAAAAAATTGTATCGACTGCTCGTGCTGCAAGTGATAAAACTTAAAATCACGATAATAAGTAAAAAAGGGATTTTTAATGTTGATAGTTGCATCGTTTAATAGCCAAACTTGATTTCGCGGGATCTTTTTTCAATATCCATAATTTTTTCGACTCTACTTTCGTGTCGTCCTCCTTCGAAATCAGTTTTGAGGAAGATTTCAACGATTTGTTTAGCAACCGACATACCAATTATGCCTGAGCCTAAAGTCAAAATATTTGCATTATTGTGTTGTCTCGCATTGTTTGCCATGGTTGTGTCTGTACAAAGAGCGGCTCGAATATCGGTAACTTTATTCGCCGCCATGGAGCTGCCAATGCCTGCGCCATCAATGATGACACCACGCCAAGAATTGCCGCGTGATACACTCAGGGCGACTTTTTCGGCAAAATCTGGGTAATCGACTGCTTCTTCACTGTGTGTCCCAAAATCTTCAATTTCGTAGCCCAGTCCTCGAATAAACGGCTTGAGTTTTTCTTTCATAGAAAAACCACCGTGATCAGCACCTAAAGCAACAATCTTGAGACTGCGTAAATGCGCTGAAGATTTGTCTTGAGGGAAACTTGTTATCGGCTTGTCTTGAAAACCTTTCCTCACAAGAGGGATATTGAGTGCTTTGATTAAATCTTTGGCAGCAGGTGTAATAATAGAATTTTCATGAAGAAAAAGGGCTGTTTTTTTACGAGCGGCAATGCGGACAGCCGATTCAGTAATAACACGTGTTTCTCTCTTATGCATGTGAGCACAAATTAATTTTTATCGTCCAATTAGGAAGTAATTAAAGCGACTATCTTTTATTGAGCATGTATAGATTTTTCAAGTCCAAATAAATCATATGGTTTCTCACTAAATGGTTCATTAAAAAGATAGACGGTCAATGCCATGTACAGTACAAACCCTAGGACAATAAGAATTTGCCATTTTGATGTCTTTTGAATGTCTTGACGATCCTTTAATTCGCAGACTTCGCCTGGACAGTATTGAGCTTGTTCTTTATAAAATATTCGATAAGCTTTACAGCCTAGGCAGATGCCAAAAGCCGATTCAAAGAAAAGGAAAATAAGGCAAATAAAGCAAATGATTCCGGTGATGGGGCTATATGAGTTGACGACAACTAGCAGAATAAACATAGTGCTGGCCATTATAATTCCAATTATCCAAGCAATTTTCTTTTGCTGAGCCCCTACATATTCGGGAACCTGGTTCCGAACAATCCATCGGCCAATAATTAATGTTGGCGAAAATCGAGGATTAATAAAAACGCGGATTAGAATATCAGTCAGAAAAAGTATAACAGCATACTTAAGAAGCAAAAAATTGCCTTGAGTCGCGGCAGCTTGTATTGATATGAACATAAGTAAAAAGAGTATGCCAGCTGCAGCTCTAATTTCACGTTCATTTAAAACGGGGATATTATATCCCTTAACATCTTCACCAAATTTAATAATATTTTTCATGTTCATCTCACTCCTTAATCAAGTGCACAGTATAGTTTTATATAGAGCCATGAAAAGTATTTTATCACCAACAACACCAATTCTATTTAAGGGAATACTTCCTAAAATTCATGTCACAGTTTTTAATATTAAATCCTTTTATTTGAGGGGTAGAGCTTCAAATTCTTTCTTTTTTTCAGCCATCCATTGTTTCATAGCATCAGGGTTTTCCATAAATTCCTGCATTCGTTGCATGGCTTTTAAATGTGCTTCATCGCCAATTTTAAACATCTCCATGGCATGCTTACGGCTTTGTTCTGCAAGTTCTTCGAATGTATCTGCATGAAATGCTTCATCGCATACACCACCGAGTTGTTTACACGTCATTGTTTTCATATGATCCCTTTCATTAAAAAACACTCTAAAATAAGTATGCCTTCAAGACCAACTCGGTTTTAAAGGCATACTTTTATTTAAATAAAGATATTATTTTTTAGCTTAAGCTTTCGTATTCAGCCGCTTCTTTGATACCTTTTTGTTCATCGACGAAATAGAATAAGATTCCACCAATGATAAAGAGAAGTAGAACGGATCCTATTCCCCATCGTGATGCAATCATGGATATTTCGTGATGTTGCTCGGGTGTGCTGGCGAGTGGAGACAATGTCCCTTTTATCATAAGACCGACAACACCCATCAATACAGGACCAATAATGGCGGCAAATTTGCCAAGCATATTATAGAATCCATAGAACTCACCTTCTTGGCCTTTGGGTACGAGGCGTGAGAAGAATGATCGACTCAAAGCTTGAATGCCACCTTGGACAAGTCCAATAACGACGGCAAGAATGTAAAACTCGTAGGCTTCCGTCATCATAATACCCCAGATGGTTACAAACATATAAACAATAATACCGATATAAATAGAGCCACGCACGGACCATTTTTGACCGAGTGTCCCAAAAACCCAAGCGGCTGGAAAGCCAACAAATTGCGTGATAAGCAATGCAATAATGAGCGAGTTAGAGTCGAAACCAATGGACATACCATAGTCAACTGCCATGCGGATGATGGTATCAACACCATCGATATAAAACCAATAAGCCCCCAAAAATAAAAACAATGTTTTTAAATGACGGATTTTTTTAAAGGTGCTGGTATATTGTTTAATACCTGATTTTATAAGTGCAAATAAACTTTGTTCTGCTTCGGTTTTCTCTTCTTTAACCCAGAAAATAGTAAAGAGTGTAAAACCTCCCCACCAGAGTGCGACGGTTAAAAAGGAATAACGTACGGCTTCACCTGCATCTGCAAGACCAAAGGTTTCGGGTGACAAGGTCATAAATACATTGAGGGCGAATAAAAGTCCACCACCGAGATAACCCATTGAGAATCCAAGCCCCGAGACATAGTCAATGTTCTTTTCATTAGCGACGCTGGGTAAAAGGGCATCATAAAAAGTATTAGCGCCTGAAAAACCAATGACACCCACAGCATAGATGACACTAGCCATGACCCAATTCCCTTTTTCTACTAGGAATAATGACGCTGTCATCAATACACCGAGGTAGGCAAAAAATATTAACAATTTCTTCTTTGAGTTTCCTTTGTCAGCGATGGCTCCTACGACCGGTGCCATAATCGCGACAAATAAACTGGCTAATGAATTTGTCAGTCCCAATAAAGCAGTCGATTCATTGACATCTGCTCCGGCGCTCCAGTACTGTTTGAAAAATATGGGGAAAAAACCAGACATGACTGTTGTGGCAAAAGCTGAGTTTGCCCAGTCATACATGGTCCACCCATATATTTTTTTCTTATCTGCGTTCATCTCTCTCTCCTATTTGATGACTTTTGTTGACCCAATTTGTTTTTCTTGTGCGCAATATACACGCGCGAATCTACTTATCTATAAAAATAATTCTATTGGGGAAAAAGTCGGTGAGATATTGCGGAAATAAAAATTTGAAGTGGAGGAGGGTTTGGCATATAAAAAGTTCAATAATTTTCATGATACAGGCTTATTTTCATTTCCCGACCATTCGATTAAAGCTTTTTCTAATTTTTCTTTGGTGAATATGAATAAAATAAGTCCTAATAGGCCATATTTGTTTTTAGCTACTTCAATGCTTGTTCTAAGTTTATTCGCTGACGTCCATTGCTTTTTTTAAAAAGAATTAATTAAATTTCAATAGTTTCTTTTTAAAATTATAAATCCACCCGAGCGCGCCACCAGTTTGATGCCATATTATCCAAGCATCATTTACGTATGAGATTGCCTCATTTTCATCACCAAACCCAATATGTCGAGGCAATTCGTCTGGCATTTCTTTATTGCCTAACATATAGTCAATCACAAATACATTACTTTTGTACGCCCTCATTAATGTTTTTTCACTTTTTATTGTTTGTCCTAACTTTTTAAAGCTATACAAAGCGTTATTGTAATTCCATACGGCGGAATTCTCATCTTCACTTTTCTTTATAAAGTTTTCATATTTTCCCAAATCTGTTTTCCCTAGCAATAAAGTTGACAGCAAATATCTAATTCCTTGATTATCATTAGGGTTAAGTTCTAACATCTCTTCATAAATTTCAATTGCTTTATCGGTTTCATTTTTAGCATTTAAACAGTCCGCGAGTCCTGCTTTTGCACGCATATAAGGTCGAGTTTCAAATATTCCCCAAAAATGTCCTTTCCCTTCTTTGAATTTTTCGGCACCTATTGATTTCTCACCTGCTTCGATCGCTTTTTTAAATTGCTTTATTGCGTTATCAATATCTTTTTCAATACTCGCCAAATAATTATAAGCATCTGCGTTATTGGGATCTAATTCAAGAGCTTGTTTGACTAATTGCCTTCCTTTGGATATCGACTGCTCGTAAGCCTCATATACTAAATCTTGTGAACGAGCTTTTTTGTCAGTTCTTTCAGGCAAATCATCTAGTTTTTTTCCAATGAATTTGTTCATGAAATCATTCATTGTATCAACAGACCTAAAATCTTGTTTATTAATTTCTTCCATTAATTTGGAAATGTCTTTTTCTACATTCATTCCCATAGTCTTTTTCTTTTTGCTCATACTTTCCTCTTATTTTTCTTCTTACGCATGGGACCCATTGCTTCTTTCTAGCGCTTTTTGAATTTGGAGAACCTTGTGAAAATGTTTCTAGCAATTATGGTTGTTTTGAGTGGTTTCAATTCGTCCCTCATTGTCCTGTCTACTGAATGACGGAATAACTTCGTTGAATTCTGATTTAAATCAAGAAATCTTTTTGGGTGTAGTGTTTTTAAAAGATTTACCACGGAGAACATAAAGTACACGGAGAAAATTAGGATGGATTTAAGAATATCGATTAACGATTGTTGATTTTAGAGCTTGTCATTCTGAGTGGAACGAAGAATCTCATACGTCGTATTGGATTATTATTATGAGACTTTAAGAGACTCTTCTCCGCCTACTGGCTGATCAGAGCGATAGGTCACTTTGTGGCTTTGTGAGAATCTTTAAAAGTATACCACCGAGAGCACGGAGAATTTTTTTAGGGATTTAAGAATATCGATTAACGATTGTTGATTTTAGAAAGATACGCTCATTGCAATCATTCGTAATTAATAATTTGTAATTCTAAGCCAAACCCACCCCTAACCCCTCCCTAAAGGGGAATCAATTTATCGCTTTTCTTCGTGGAGCGGCGCCTGTCCTGAGCTTGTCGAAGGGTGGTAGAATTTTTTCCGCAAGCAAGCGTATAAACCACTAATTCGCTACAATATTGACCAATTTATTCGGTATGATGATCACTTTACGAACTGTTTTGCCCTGTGTGTGCGTCATAATATTTTCGTTTGATAATGCTAGTTTTTCCAGTTCAGATTTATCATAATCTTTAGCAACTTCGCATTTTGCACGCACTTTTCCATTAACCTGCATAACAATCGTAAGCGTATCTTCTTTCAAATATGTTTCATCAAATGCTGGCCAAGGTACATACGATATTTCATTCGTATGTCCGTTTCGCTCATATAATTCAGCGGCCAAATGTGGTGCAAATGGACTCAAGAGTTGAATGAAAACATTGAATGTGCTTGACGGAATCTTGTCCAATGTCCGTAAATGATTATGGAAAACCATTAGTTGCGAAATACCCGTATTAAACGAATAATTATCAAGGTCAAAGGTGACTTTTTTTATGGATTCATGCATAATTTTTAGGGTATCGTTGGATGCCTCAATATCGGCAATATTGATTAGTCTGTCCTCGGTAATACTATGACGCCATATACGATTTAAGAAACGAAATACGCCTTCAATGCCGCTGGTGTCCCAAGGTTTAGATTTCGTTAGAGGGCCCATGAACATTTCGTACAAGCGCATGGTATCGGCGCCATATTGCATAATAACTTCGTCAGGATTAATGGCGTTACCTTTGGATTTAGACATTTTTTCGCCGTCGGAGCCTAAAATCATTCCTTGATTAATCAATTTTTGGAATGGCTCCTTCGTATGCACTTCGCCTATATCGTAAAGAAATTTGTGCCAGAATCGAGCGTAAAGCAAATGCAACACAGCATGCTCTGCCCCACCAATATATAAGTCAACGGGCATCCAATATTGTTCATTCTCTTTTGACCAAGCTCTGTCATTATTGCGTGGATCCGTAAAGCGCAAATAATACCAACAACTTCCAGCCCATTGTGGCATTGTGTTGGTTTCGCGGCGATACACTTCTCCTGTTTCGGGATCAACAACTTTGAGCCATTCGTGAGCATTTGCAAGGGGTGATTCCCCCGTTCCGCTTGGTTTAATTTGTTCCAATACAGGCAAGGTTAATGGTAAATCGTCCATGCTAACGGCAATATCTTTTCCATTTTCACCGTGTAAAATGGGGATTGGCTCGCCCCAGTACCGTTGGCGACTAAACAACCAGTCGCGTAATTTATAATTGATTGAGCCTTTCCCCTTACCCGTTATTTCCAACCAAGCAATCGTTGTTTTTATAGCAATGGACGGCTTTAAGCCATCAATAGAGAAATTTAATTCTGGATTTGATGAGTTGACCATGACGCCATTTTCAATCGCGGTAAAAGCCTCTTTTGTGATGTCTCCACCCGAAACGACTTCTATAATTGGCAAGTCAAAGGCTTGTGCAAAAGCATAATCTCTTTCGTCATGACCAGGGACTGCCATAATAGCGCCAGTGCCATATGACATCAATACATAGTCACTTATCCAAATGGGAATCTCTTTGCCATTGACAGGATTTACAGCGAATGCTCCAGTAAAAACGCCGGTTTTATCTTTGGACAATTCAGCGCGATCTAAATCGCTTTTTTTCGAAGCATTAAATTGATAATCCTTGATCTTTTGCTTCATTGAATCAATAGTTATGTCATTTACAAAAGGGTGCTCAGGTGCTATAACCATGTAAGTTGCACCAAAAAGAGTGTCAGGGCGAGTCGTAAAAACCGTTAAAGATTTATTTACGGATGGCACTAAGAATGCGACGTTTGCACCTTCACTCCGACCTATCCAATTGCGCTGCATACCTTTTACGGATTCGGGCCAATCTAAGGCGTCTAAATCGTCAATAAGTCTATCGGCGTAGGCTGTGATTTTTAACATCCATTGACGCATGGGTTTGCGAATAACGGAATAGCCGCCTCGGTCGCTTTTACCATCAATAACTTCTTCATTTGCGAGGACGGTGCCTAATTCTTCGCACCAATTGACGGAAACTTCTGCTTCGTAGGCCAAGCCTCTTTCATATAATTTTAGAAAAATCCATTGCGTCCATTTGAAATAGGCTTCGTCTGTTGTATTGATTTCGCGATCCCAATCATAAGAGAATCCAAGTGATTGAATTTGGCGTTTGAATGTCGTAATATTTTCAGCCGTTTTTTCTTTTGGATGACGTCCTGTCTCAATGGCAAATTGCTCAGCCGGCAGTCCAAAGGCATCCCAACCCATAGGATGCAAAACATTAAAACCTTTCATACGCTTGTATCTCGCAAGAATATCCGTGGCTGTGTAACCTTCTGGATGACCTACATGCAAACCAGCACCCGATGGATATGGAAACATATCTAAAATATAATATTTGGGTTTTGTCTTATCTAAATCAATTGATTTAAAGGTTTTATTTTCAAGCCACCTAGCCTGCCATTTTGGTTCAATCTTTCTAAAAGGGTAGTTTTCTGCCATTGTAAATCCTATTTATTTTACGTGAGAATAATACTATCAAAAAAACGTTCTATATTAACATATCATTGCGGTGGCGCAATCGTGATTACTATAGTGTTTCTCTATGTTAAATCTATGATTATATGGGAAATGTCATCCTATTAAAAAATGACTTTTAATACATAAAATCCACCCAAAAGTAAAACGACGAAGGCAATACTAAATGTATTAAAATGTTTCTCAATAAAGTCATGAATGGGCTCACCATATTTCCAAAGGAGTGCAGCGACCAAGAAAAATCGTGCGGCTCGTCCAACGGCTGATGCGATAATAAATAATGGGAATGATAACTCAAAAGCGCCGGCTGAAATTGTGATAATTTTATAAGGTATGGGCGTAAATCCCGCTGTAAAGACCACGACAAATCCATAGTGAGTATATAAATCTTGGATATGAGCAAACGCTTCTTGCGTAAATCCAGGAATATTATTAAAAAACCATGCGGCAATTGAAGAGAATTCACCATTCGTCCACCATAAGTAATAACCAATGCCATATCCTAATATGCCACCAAATACGGAAAATACGCTCGCCATGGTCGCAAATTTAAAAGCTTTTTTTCGCGCGCCCAAAACAAGAGCGATTAGAAATGGATCAGGTGGGATTGGGAATATGGAACTTTCTGCAAATGTCCAAATTCCCAAAATAATACCACCATAAGGCGTTTCAGCCCATGATAAGAGCCAGTCATAAAATCTTTTCAACCATTTCATTATCATATATCCTTTACAATACTGGTCATCAGTAACTTAACAAACTTCAGCGTATCATTAATATAGTCCATATGACTCGATTCATTCCCGTATATAACAGGTATTTCGACCCATTTTAGGGGAATAGCTAATTTCTTGGCTCTAAAGAATATGGCACTTTCAAATTGAAAACCGTCCTCATTAATTGTCCATAAAGAGTCTTGTTTTAAGGGGTATAATCGAAAACCAACCTGTGAATCATAAATCCGTGTACCGACAAATAGTGAGAGTAGCGCGCTGGTCACGATATTTGAGAATCGTCTATCAAGAGGCATTGCGCTACCTTTTATATTTCGTCGTCCATAGATGAGTGATTGAGGTGAGGATTTTGAGGTTTCTAAAAAAGAACCAATTGATTCGGGAGCGTGTTGTCCATCTGCATCCATTGTAATGGCATGAGAAAAGCCATTGCCTTTGAGCCAATTCAATCCGGTTTGCAAAGCGGCGCCTTTCCCCCTATTTATCTCATGCGTCAATAAGGTAATATTGGGGTCAAAATCATCTGCCCTGATGCCATCGCTTGAGCCATCATCGACGATTACGATTTTAATATCCCATTTTTGAATTTCAGGTATTAATGCAATGAGGCGATGACGTCCCTGGTAAACAGGAATTACTATGGCGTAGTCGAATTTCAATTAATTCAAGAAGTTATGAGATAGTTTGTATCAAATTAAAATACACTATCCGCTACAACGCGTGTTTTTTTAGGCGTCTTTTTTATTTTAAAGTTCAGTTCATTTTTTCGTAAATCTATTGAAACTGCATCACCGGGATTTATTTCTCCTTGTAACATTTTCTCAGCAATAATATCTTCTATTTTAACTTGAATTTCTCGCTTCAAAGGGCGTGCACCATGATGTTTTTCCTTGATGCCTTGCACAATAAACTTTTTTACGCGTGCCGAGACTTTTACATCAATTTGTTGCTCTTTTGCATAGCGTTGAACTTCCGAAAAAATATTGTCAAAAATTTTAATCAACTCTTTTTCACCCAATGAGTTAAAAATATGCGATTCGGTAAGGCGGTTCAAAAATTCGGGTTTAAAGGTATGTTTCATTTCCTTCAAAATGGTTGCTTTTTGTTCTTCCATTTTAGCTGAATCATTTTTATCCCCAAATCCAATGGATGGTGTTGAAAGATTTTTTACGCCTAAATTTGAGGTCAAAATGAGAATCGTATTTCTAAAATCTATTTTATTACCCAGAGAATCTGACAATGTCCCTTCATCCATGATTTGAAGGAGCATATTGTAAACTTCGGGATGCGCTTTTTCGATTTCATCAAATAGCACGACTGAATAAGGGCGTCGTTTGACGGCTTCTGTCAATGTCCCCCCTTCTTCAAAACCGACATATCCAGGAGGGGCGCCAATTAAGCGGGAGACATTGAATCGCTCCATATATTCAGACATATCCATCTTAATTAACGCTTTTTCATCTTGATAAATATATTTTGCCAAGACTTTTGCGAGTTCCGTTTTCCCAACACCTGTTGGTCCTAAAAACAAGAAACTGCCAATGGGCATTTTGGGATCTCTCAATCCACTACGCGAACGACGAATCGCTTTAGACAATGCCGAAACAACATGGTCTTGGCCAATTAAATGTCGGCTAATTTCTTTCTCAAGTTTCAGCAGTCGTTTGGCTTCTGTCTTTTTAATATTGTCAACGGGAATGCCGGTAATAAGGGCAACGACTTCCGCCATGTCTTGCTGGGTTACCTTAGGCGGATTTGTCTTAAGACTAACTTCCCAATCTTCATTTGCTTTAGCAAGTTTTGCAGAAAGCTGACGTTCCATGTCTCTCAAACTCGCTGCTTTTTCAAATTCTTGTGTTTTAACGACATCTTCTTTTTCAAGACGTAGCGCTTCGATTTCTTTTTCAATGGCGAGTATTGATTTAGGGACATCAACGTTGGCAAGACGGACACGTGAGCCACTTTCATCCATAATGTCGATGGCTTTGTCAGGATGATGTTTATCCGCGATATAGCGCGTCGAAAGTGAAACAGCCGCCTCTAATGCATCCTTTTCGTATTCTACATTATGATGCGCTTCATACCGATCTTTCAATCCCAATAGTATTTGCAATGTCTCTGCGGAACTGGGTGCTTCGATATTCACTTTCTGGAATCGTCTATCTAATGCACCATCTTTTTCAATATTTTTACGATATTCATCTAAGGTTGTCGCACCAATACAATGGATGTCGCCGCGAGCTAATGCAGGCTTAAACATATTGGCGGCGTCTAAAGAACCACTCGCCGAACCAGCGCCGACAATTGTGTGCAATTCATCAATAAAAAGGATGATATTGGAATTCGTTTCCAATTCTGTCATGATGGATTTCATCCGCTCTTCAAATTGACCTCTGTATTTTGTTCCAGCGATTAAACCCGACAAATCGAGATTGACGATGCGTTGATTATACAAAACCCGCGGTACTTTACGATTGATGATGCGTAATGCCAAGCCTTCGGCGATGGCTGTTTTACCAACGCCAGCTTCCCCTATCAACACAGGGTTATTCTTTTTCCGACGCGATAATATTTGTGCCACGCGCTCAATTTCTTTATTGCGACCAATCACCGGATCTAATTTTCCACCTCGAGCTAATGCGGTCAAATCACGACCAAAATGATCGAGAGAGGGCGTTTTGCTAGTAGATGAACTCTTTAATGGCTTTTCAACTTCCAATTCGTCGTCTTCAATTTTAGGCGAAAATTCTAATTCATCACGAATAACTTCATAATCCAATTTAAAATAAGTTAGGACTTCGGCTGCAATACCTTCATGCTCACGTGCAATGGCCAATAATAGATGTTCGACATCAACAGTTTCTGCACTTAAATCTTTCGCTTCTTGATAGGTATTTCGTAAAATACGCTCTGCTCTTTTTGTAAAAGGCAAAGTTCCAAGAACCATCGTTCCACCATTTGTGCGAATTTGGTCCTCAATATGCATCTTTAGTTCTGCAATATCGATTGAAAGATTAACCAATATTGAAATAGCTTTGTTATTATGCTGATTTATGATGCCCAACATAAGATGCTCGCTTCCGATATAAGTGTGTCCTAAACGAACAGCTTCTTCTTTGGCGAGTTGTATAACTTTTTGGAGTCTGCTATGAAAATTTGTTTTCACAATTATTCCTTTATTGTAATTTGATGATAGTGATTATTGATCGTTGCATTTGAATAGTTTGTTCCCCATTTAATATTATGATGTCTTTGTCCTTTTTGTTCCGCTATCTTAAACTAATTATCTTTGGTCTTAAACCAATTTGTCACACCGTCAATAAGCTCATTTTCATTTGAAATTGAAACATGCGGAATTTCACATGAAATTCGGAATGCACTTCCATAGCGCTTGGTAAATATTCGATCGTCTAAAGAAATTACAGCGCCAAAATCTTTGGTACTACGGATAAGTCGTCCAATACCCTGCCTATATTTCATGACAGCTTCAGGAACAGAATATTCCATAAAATCCTGGCCACCACGATTTTTTATGGCTTCAGAATTCGCTTTAACAATTGGCTCAGATGGGACTAAAAATGGCAATTTTGCGATTACAAGGAGTTGCAATGCTTCGCCAGGTACATCAATTCCTTGCCAAAAGCTGTCAGTCGCCAAAAGGACGGAGCCTTTTTTCTTCTTGAATTCGTTAACAAGAGCAATACGAGAGGTTCGATTATTTTGTACGAGAAGTGTTCGTTTTTTATGTTTAAAATGAGGTTCAAGTGCTTTTTCCCAACTCATTAACATAGAATAAGACGTAAAAAGAATGAGTGTCCCAACTTCATTTTTTTCCCAGATTGCATCCAGAACATTCAACACGCGTCGATTGTAATCAGGTTGATAATTGTTACCGAAAAATGTTGGGACAAAAGCTCTTGCTTGTTTTTCATAATTGAAAGGCGATGAATACTCCCTTGTAACGCATTTTGGATGATTTAACAGTCCAACTCGTTTGAGAAAATATTCAAAATTGTTATTTATTTTCAAGGTGGCCGATGTGAGAATAGCCGCGTCAATATCTTGAAATAATTTGCTATGTAATTCCTCACCAATATTGAGTTTGACCTGAATAAAACGTATCTGAACATCGCTTTGATTAGGGCTTATTTCCAACCAATAAATCATTTCTGGTTTTTCCGCTGACGTGATGGAATCAATAATATTGAGGCTTCCTTCAATTTCCATAGATGTACTTAACGCTCGCGTTAGCCATTCTTCTATGCTAGGTGCATCAATTTCTTCTTGTACATTTTGGATGGCTTTTATAATGCGCTGGAGACTATTCGAAACTTCACTCAACTCTGTCACGAGTTTATAGAGCTCGGGACGCGTATTTTCAAACACCCCGTCATGAGCATGGAACAATCGTTTATAGGTAAATTTGGCGTTTTGCAGCTCATTGTCGTAATCCAAACGGAATCGTTTGAAAAACTCGACTGTTGTGCTTTGAAGGCCATGAATGTCGTCTTGTAAATAGTCAATTTGATCCGCGACTTTATTTTTCCAGCTTCCATCATGTTTGACTAAATGATGTTTTAAATCGACGAGTAGTCCCGTTTTTTTACGACCCTCATAGAATAAAGTATCAAGATGTTGCTTGATGGAGAAATATGAGAATTCGTTGGCAAAGAATTGATACGCACTTTTTTCTAATAGATGCGCTTCATCAACGATAAGCCTTGAATAACCGGGTAAAATGGCATGATCGGCTGAGGCATCACTCAATAATAAAGAATGATTAACGACAAGAATATCAGCGGAATATGCAACTTTTCGAATTTTTCCTAAGTAACAATATCCATTTCCAGAACAAATTGAGGTCGTGCAGAAGCCAGGTTCACAACAGAGTTGCGACCAAACTCTATTTCGAGCTACGGAGAAACCGTTGTGCTCATCAATATCGCCCGTCAAGGTTTCATAAACCCACATGACAATTGTGGATAGATTGAGTTTATCCGAGTCCGTAAAGCGCCAATCAATATCTCGCAAGGATCGTTGCCATTTAGTTTTGCATAGATAGTTGGATCGTCCTTTTATTAAAACAGCCTTAACAGGTTGTTTTAATTTGTGTTGAATAAAGGGGATTTCCTTGTGAAAAAGTTGATCCTGCAAATTCTTTGTATTACATGAAATGACGATGGGTTCCGTTTCTTCGAGTTCTTCGCGAAATAGTATTGCAGGAACCGTATAGGCCAGCGATTTACCAACACCCGTACCTGCCTCCGCTATCAATATTTCTTTATCGATAAAAGCATTCTTTACATCATTCGCCATTTCAATTTGAGCGGGTCGTGCTTCGTAATGATCTAATTGTTGGGATAAAATGCCATTATTTTCAAAAATTTCGTCAATAGAATGTATCGAACTATCATCATCGGATTCGCGAATGTTGGGCAAATTATGAAGGGTTCTATTTTCCCATTTTTCATAAATTTCCAAAGCATGGCCTTGAAGCATCCAATTGACCATATTGACAAAGAGATATTGATTCGGATGGCTGGTACTTTTGAGAATGGAGATAATTGTTTGCAATTGTTCAATCGTCATTCTCGCCATTTCTGATAACAAATGCAAAAATATTTCGGCGACTAATTTTGCATCGAAATCAGCGCGATGAGCACCTTCTGCACTAACGCCATAAAATTCTGCAACGGTTCCTAATTTATGATTGACTAAATCATAGCGAAATGTCTGTGCTAAAGGCAATGTGTCTAAAAGTTCGTTATCGAGACTTGCGCCATCAATTTGAAGTCTTTTCTCTCGAAGGAAACCGACGTCAAAAGCAATATTGTGAGCGATGAGAGGTAAATCACCGAAGAAATCCCACCACTCGTCGATTAAATCGTCAATTTTAGATGCATTTTTGACCATTGCATCGTCAATACCTGTAAGTTTAATAATAAATTCTGGTATAGGAATCGGGGGTTTTACGAGATGATGCATCGTATCAACAATGACGCCGTCTTTCACCTTTACGGCACCGAATTCTATGATATAATCCGATTTATTATTAAGTCCGGTAGTTTCTAAATCAAACGAAACAAACTCAGATATACCAATACCTTTTAAAAACTTTTTATAAGACACAAACTCTCTTTTCTTTTATTTTAAAAACCAATGTAAGCCTTTGTCACATCAATCAATACTTTTGGACGAATCATGGCAAATTGTGTAAAGATTTTTAATAAGGATAATTCTTCAGCAGGATATTTTTCCAACGAAACTGCTATTTTATTAAAATCATCATCTTCAAGCGTCGCAAGTGCATTGGCAATGCGATATAGACGTCTATGATTCGTTCCCGCAGCTTTATCCCATTTATCTTCATAGGGTTTAAGGTTTTGAGCTGAGACGTCATTTTTAGCGATTGCTTCCACTGCTGTTAACGCTGCCAATTTTCCACCGTGCATACCGGCGATAATACCGCCACCCGTCACTGGATTGACCATTCGAGCCGCATCTCCCGTTAGCATTATACCATTAGAGACAATTTTCTTCAATGTATGCGAAACCGGTACCAATCCACAAACGGACGTTAATGGCGAGGCTTTTGGGTATTGTTCTTGCATAAATTTGTTGAGCAAATCAATGGCCTTAATATTTTTACTATCAAATCCGTTTACACCCAAACCGATATTCGCCTGTCCATTTCCCTTCGGGAAAACCCATAAATAGCCACCAGGCGCAATCTTTTTGCCAAGATAAAACTGGATTATTTCTTCGTCAATATCAATATTTGAAACCGTATATTGAAAACAAGAATCAGCGTCACCCAATTTTAAAGCGGTCCGCATCCCCGCCATCCTTCCAACTCTGGACTCAACGCCATCGGCTGCAATAACGACCTTGCTACGAACTTCAAATTTTTTACCTAAATGTTCGTATTTTACGCCAACGACGGTATCATTTTCCATAATGACGTCATATACATAGGCTTTTGTCAGAATTTCGGCACCTGCTTTGGCGGCATAATTCGCCAATTGATAATCAAAAATTCGACGATGGAGTACAAAGCCTTTGTGTTTGGATTCAAACGTAATCTTTGTTCCGCCCGGGGACTGCATACTTATTTTATGTATCGTTGATGCAATCCACGATGGCTCTGGTTCGAAAAATTGTCTTAAGCCTGCTTCAGACGTCGCTTCGCCGCATCGAACAGGCATACCGATATCGCGATCTTTTTCAAGCATTAAAACCGTTAGCCCCGCTTTGGCGGCAAAATAAGCTGCAGTAGAACCGGCAGGTCCTCCACCAACGACGATTAAATCAAACGTTTTCATTTTTCATCTCATTCGATTTTTTAAGGGAAAGTACTGATATTGGACACACCCAAATACACAGTTGACAATCGGTACAGGTAATAGGGTTTATGATAATTTCCGCTTCTTTGAGTTCGATTGCATCAACAGGGCAAACAGACACACAACCTCCACAGAAATCACATAGATTATCTTTTATTTCAATCATGTTTGATCCGTTTTTAAAGTTGGATAATTAAGATTAAACCTTTGTTTATAATACCATTTAGAGAGGAAATAAACAAAAGCCAGTAAGACAAAATAGCTGGGAAAAACGAGGGCTATTATCGCCGATAGCAATCCAATACTATATCGAATTGATTTTAAAGTAGATGCGACCGTTCTGGTATTAAACATCTCGCGATAAGCAGGAATACTTAAAGCGCCTGCAAGCCCAATGACCCAATCCCATGTCAAAGCAGAGAAAAAAAGCGACAAGCCAAGTAATAAATAGCCAATATCTTGCGTTTTCTCAATACCATGTTTTACCGATACAGTTTCCTTCGCTTCGTGAGTATCGCCCTCTTTATCGGGAATCGTTGTTAAAAGTGAAACTGAAACCCACGCTAAAACATAGGGTAAGGCATACCATAAAAATACGGGATTCAGTGTATTGCTTTGCAAATACCAACCAAAGCCAAAGGTCATAAAGCCCGATACAATTGAAACGACGAGAGACCCATATACTGAATCTTTGAGCTTAAAGGGTTTTGCACTGTAGATATATCCCGTTATTAAAAACGATGCGACAAGCCAAAGAAAAAGCTTAAATGAGGCAAAAAAAGCTAATAATAAGCCAATAGAAAGTAACAAAAATAGATACCGAGTTGCCTGCTTTTTTGTGAAAAAACCATCTTGAATAAGTAACACTTTCCTATTTATTTTATCACCAGCAGCATCTTCAATATTATTTAACAAATAAACAGCCCCAGATGTCACCGTTAAAAGAATAAAGGAGAGAATGATAAATGTAGTATCTTGTGCTACTTCAACATTGATATTGCTCTCAGAACTATAATATCCACATAAAATGAGAGTCCAAACGGGGAAAAACAGAATAGGCCGAAGGACAAATAGATAATCAAGGTATTTCAATACTTTATTCAACATTAATTCCTCTGAAACTCTAGTACGTTCGTTAAAAATAAATTTGGGATTGTAGAGATCATATAATTCTTAGAAAAGTCCTATGGAATGAAGGAAGATGATAAAAATAAAGACGGGAGCGACAAATTTTAGGAAAAATTTCCAACTCATTAAAACCATATTATTATGAGACATCTTTGTAGCTCCTTTTAAAAGAGCGGGTATTGCTTTTTCAAAACCCCATATCCATGCGACAAAAATAGAAATGAGTAATCCTCCCAAAGGCAACAAAATATTAGATGCAAGGAAATCCGCTAGATCAAAAAAGTTTAAACCATTGAATGTATAATCGCTTAAAAGATTAAAACTAAGTCCAGAAGGAATACCCACGAGGTAAATAATACCACCAAAAATGAAAACAGCTTTTTTCCTCGACCAATTGAGTTCGTCAACAAAATATGCGACGACAACCTCTAATAACGAAATGGCCGATGTCACAGCAGCAATTGAAAGTAAAAGGAAGAAGAGAATCCCGAAAATATATCCGCCTGGCATTTCGGCAAAGACAATGGGCAATGTTTGAAAAATTAATCCTGGACCTGAGCCTGGGACTAAACCTGAGGCAAAAACAGCGGTAAAGATTGCGATGCCTGCCATAATAGCAATGAGTGTATCTAAAAATACAATTTGAAGGGAGGCGATTGTAATATCACTATCCTCTGGCATATAGCTACCATACGTTAACATGGCTCCCATTCCAAGACTCAGTGTAAAAAATGCATGTCCTAAGGCAATCAAGATAGAATCTCCCGTAATTTTACTCCAATCGGGTTTAAACATAAAATTTAAACCTGCTTCAGCGCCTTCTAAAGTGATGCCTCGAATCATAAGAATCACGAGTATTACAAATAGTAAAGGCATGAGAATTTTGCTCCCAAATTCTATACCCCTTTTTACTCCGAAATAGACCAGGCTCATGACCAGCCCAAAAAAGATAGTGTGCATCCCAATGACCCATTTTGCATTGCCAATAAGTTGTCCAAATAAATCGCCTGACGCTTCAGGCGTTTCAAATGAAGCGAACGTACCATTTATGGCTTCTACAACGTAACCGACTGCCCAACCACCAATTATGGAATAAAAAGAGAGTATAACAAAGCCGGCTAAAATGCCCATTCCACCGACAATCATCCACAATTTATTGGATGCTAATTGCTTAAATGCACCAATGGAATTACGCTGTGTTTCTCGGCCTAATAATATTTCAGCAATAAGTACGGGTGTTCCGATTAATAGGATAAATACAAGATAAACGAGCACAAAAGCTGCTCCGCCATTTTCACCTGCGATATAGGGGAATTTCCAAATATTGCCTAATCCGATGGCTGAACCAGCAGCGGCTAAAATAAATCCAATTTTTGATCCCCATTGTTCTCTCTTTTTTAACATATCATTTCCTTATTTTGTAAATACGAGGCTGTCAGGCAAACTTTCACCATTTATATCATATTTCTCAAAGTCAGCTAATTCTGCTTCGACATAGGCATCCACCATGCTCATAATATACGTTAATGAGAGTAGCCATATTTTATTGTTTCGTAAACGATGTGTTGTTTTTGTTGGACTTGCCTCGTAATCCGATTGTGTTTCGACAAGTTTTGCGGAATAATAAATGCCAACTGAAATGTACACAAGACCGCGCACATAACTGCCATTATAAATTTGCCCTGCACCCGGAACTATGGAAATAAATAAGGCTTTTTGCCCCGATTTTTCTTTCGTTTCATCAGCAAAAGCCATCATGGAGAAGCTTAAAATGATGATGATAATTATTTTACGAATGATAAGATTAATGTCCTTTAAATGCAATCATGTCAATTTCCACATCGGTCCCCAATGGAAGTGCGGCAACTTGAACCGTTGCGCGAGCCGGTGGATTAATAACAAAATACTTTGCGTATATTTCATTTAATATTTGAAATTTACTTAAATCAGTTAAATAAATAGTCACTTTCAATACATTTTCAAATCGACTGCCTGATGCATCCAAAATAGCGCTTAAATTTGAAAATACTTGTTTAACGCGATCGCTAAAGGCACCTTCAAGCAATTTCCCCGTTTCAGGATTAATAGCAATTTGACCGGATGTATAGATAATATCGTTATAAACAACCGCTTGACTATAGGGGCCGATGGCGGCTGGAGCTTTTTTTGTGTCGATGATTTGTTTCATTTTAATTCCCTTTATATGATATAAAGTTGTGACATTTCTTCGTAAGTTTGGCGTCTTCGAATCGTCTTTACGTCTTGTTTCGAATCAACAATTAGTTCAGCGACAAATGGGCGACTATTATAATTACTGCTCATCGATGACGCATACGCGCCTGATGAACCGATTGCAACGAGTTCACCCTGATGCAATTTTGGAATTTCCCTGTTTTTACTAAAGAAATCCGTCGATTCGCAAACGGGTCCGACAATATCCGCATTTATTTTTCCATGCGTATCATTTAAGGGTAATACAGCATGATAAGCCGAATATAGACTGGGCCTTATCAGTTCCGTCATCCCTGCATCAACAATATAAAATCGCTTCTCACTATTGAGTTTTTCACCCAACACTTTTGTAATAATTAAACCGGCATTACCGACTAAAATACGCCCAGGTTGGATAAATAGTTTATAATCTGACAATTGTTCTTTTGCATAATGTCCAATTTTTTCAAGAACAAATTGGTTCTCTTCTGGTGTTTGCAATGGATTTGTATAATCGACTCCAAAACCTCCGCCTAAATCAACATGGGTCAAATGAATCCCTTCATTCTTCAATTTTTCCAAATAGTTTCGCATAAAATCGATCAATGTCATAAATGGTTCAGAATTTAATATTTGGCTCCCAATATGACTATGTAAGCCCATAATATTAATATTAGGGTATCGTTTGGGGTGATGTAAAATGGTATCGACTTCATCCATTGCGATACCAAATTTATTTTCTTTTAAACCTGTGGAAATATGAGGATGGGTCTTTGCGTCGATATTTGGATTAATACGTAAAAGGACATTTGCCGTAAGGTGCATCGATTTGGCAATTTTTTGAATCATCTGTAATTCAAAACTACTCTCCACATTAAACTGGGCAATATTCGATTCTAAAGCGTATTTGATGTCACTTTCGGTTTTACCTGTTCCAGCAAAAGAAATTTGATCGCCTGTAAAACCAGCTTTTAGCGCAACAAATAATTCACCTCCTGAAACGATATCGACATCAAGCCCTAATTTGTTCATGCAATTCAATAAGTAGATATTAGAATTCGCCTTTAAGGCGTAGGAAACATTGATGCCTTTGTCGATAAAAGCCTTTTTTAGGACATCGGCTCCCCTTCTGATAAAATCTTCTGAATATAGGAAAAATGGTGTCTCATGAGATTTCACAATTTCGGGAATTGATATTCCATCACAAAACAAAACATTATTTCGATATTCAAAACTCATTCACATTCCAGTGCGTATTAAGCTGACGATTCGCCACCGTTTCGTCAACGCGACGAATAGGGGTTGTGTAGGGAGCATTCTTTACTATTTCAGGATTATCATCGATTTCATCGAGAATTTTAAACATGACATCAATGAAATCATCTAGGGTTTCTTTTGTTTCATTTTCAGTCGGTTCGATCATCAAAGCTTCTTTGACAATTAAAGGGAAGTACATCGTAGGCGAATGATAACCATAGTCTAAAAGACGTTTTGCGATGTCTAAAGCTTTAATTCCCTTCTCTTTCTCTTTTTGAGCTGATAATACAAATTCATGCATGCAGGCATGTTCATACCCTATATCGTATCGTGTGGTTAGTTTTGCCATTAAATAATTCGCATTGATGATGGCATTTTTCGACGTATCTACTAAGCCTTCGGCACCGAGAGTACGGATATATGTCCACGCTCTGACGAGGACGCCAAAATTGCCATAAAAAGCACTCAATCGACCAATTGAATGAGGCAAATCAACATTAAGAGTATAGGCGTCATTGACTTTATCAATGCGCGGGATGGGAAGATAATTGGCCAATTTCTCCACTACGCCGATTGGACCCGCTCCTGGACCACCCCCGCCATGAGGCGTCGAAAAAGTTTTGTGCAAATTGATATGTGTAATGTCAAATCCCAATTCCGCCGGTTTAACAAGTCCCAATAGTGCATTCATATTAGCGCCGTCCATATACATAAGACCATCAACACCATGTATTAAATCAGCGAGTATTGAAAGATTATCTTCAAAAAGACCTAATGTATTTGGATTCGTTAGCATAAATCCAGCGACCTCGTCGTTAATTTTGGATTTAAAATCATCGATATCAACAAGACCATTGCTCGAACTTTTTACCTCAACGACGTTATATCCAGCCATCGCTACAGAAGCAGGATTTGTTCCATGGGCGGCATCAGGAATAAGAATAGTCGTCTTATGATTCCCTTTTAGCTCATGATATTTCCGCATCACCATAACACCCACGAGTTCACCTTGAGACCCCGCTGCGGGTTGCAGTGTAAAACGATTCATGCCTGTAATATTGCACAGCATTTGCTCCAATTCGTAATAGAGTCTCAATTGTTGTTGCGAAGCAATTTCAGGTTGATGCGGATGAGCCGTCGCTAGCATGAGGTGCGCTGCTGTCCAATCATTAATTTTTGGATTATATTTCATCGTACACGAACCCAATGGATATAAATTTTTATCAACATGATGATTCTTCGTGGATAAATTTATGTAGTGTCGCACTAATTCTGGTTCTGAAACCTCAGGTAATGCAGGCGCTTTGTCTCGTATAAGTTCAGTAGGGATCAAAGTTGCGATAGATTTTTCAGGGACATCCATCGGTGGTAAACCAATTCCCATTTGACCTTTTCGACCTTTTTCAATAATTAGTTTTGTTTCCACACTGCTTTTTCCTCAATAATTAAATACAATTTTTTTAATGCCTCATCAATCTTATCAACATCTTTGCCACCAGCCGTCGCTAAATGAGGTTTCCCACCACCGCCACCACCAAGTATTTGACCCAATTCACGAACAATATCACCTGCTTTAATTTTTTTAGATGCGATTAAATCATCTGTAACAACACATACGACATAGGGTTGTTCATTCATTACCGTCGCTAAAACACCCACGCCAGAATCCATTCCATGTCTTAAATCGTCGGCCATTTCTTTAAATTCGTCCATACTTCCTGATACGACCTGAGCCGAATAAATATGGATGCCATTTATTTCCCGACCTTGTGCTAAAACATTGGAGATTGCGTCTTTAGATAAAGATTGTTTTAATGTTAAAAATTCTTTTTCAAGATCATTTTTCTCTGACAAAAGCTGATCTACTTTTACGGATAGACCTTTAGGATCCGTCTTTAGTTTTTCAGAGATGTCTTTTAAGAGCGCATTTTCACCTTGCGCCATTGCCTCAGCTTTTTGTCCCGTGATGGCTTCGATGCGTCGAATTCCAGCAGCGATGGACGATTCGGAAGTAATCCGAAAATATCCAATATTCCCTGTCGCTTTCACATGAATACCGCCACATAATTCCATAGAGGCATCACCAAAACGAACTGTTCGGACAACATCACCATATTTATCGCCAAAAAAGGCAAGGGCTCCAGCCGATTTTGCTTCGTTAAAGCTCTGTTCAACAATATCGTTTGGAATATTCGCACGGATTAAATCATTGATTTCATTTTCAATCGCTTGCAACTCCTCTGAACTCACTTTTTGAAAATGATTAAAGTCAAATCTCAAGTGCTCTGTATTTACCAGGGACCCCGATTGTTTTACGTGGGTACCCAATTTTTTTCGCAATACAGCATTCAGTAAATGAGTTGCCGAATGATTGGCTGAAACAGCGTTTCTTCGTTTCATACAAACTGAAGCTTCAATCGAATTCCCATTGACGGTTCCTTCGATAACATCGATGGAATGAATAATGGAATCACCGACTTTTTGGACATCCAATATTTTAGCTGTGAAATCTTGATTTTTTATAGTTCCATGATCCGCCACCTGCCCACCACTTTCGGCATAAAACGGTGTCTCTTTTAATAAAACGAAAGTTCCCTCTTCATTCTCTAGGATTTTAACAACTTTCGTTTTGCATCGAATTGACGCATAGCCAATAAATGCCGAATGTGCCTCATCAGAAAGAGTTGTCCATTTGTCATTTTGCTTGTGTGTCGCTTTAAATTGACCTTGTTTACGACCTTTTGCCCGTTGTTCACTCATGGATTTTTCAAATCCTGCAATGTCAACATCAAGGTCGACTTCTTCCGCCATCATCGTTGTTAAATCTACTGGGAAACCAAAGGTGTCGTATAATTTAAATACCGCTTCACCCGATAAAATATTTGCGTTTGATGTCTTAGCCGCCGCAACCATTTCCTCAAAAATGGAGATCCCTCTATCCAGTGTTTTGAGAAACGATTCTTCTTCTGCTTTGACGACATTTGCAACGTACTCAGAACGTTCAAGAAGCTCTGGATAAGCGGCTCCCATAATGTCGACGACAGTGGGTACAAGCTTATAAATAAAACTTTCTTTCATCCCAAGATTGCGACCAAAGCGTGCAGCACGTCGGAGTATTCTGCGAAGGACGTAGCCACGACCATCATTTGATGGCAATGCACCGTCTGTGATAGAGAACGTTAGCATGCGAATATGGTCGGCTATAACGCGATGGGCGATGCCATCGACACCCTCTTTATAAGCGACACCCGATAATTTGGCGATATGTTGAATAATTGGCTGAAATAAGTCGGTGTCATAATTGGTCGATTTGCCTTGTAAATATGCGACAATGCGCTCAAGTCCTGCGCCTGTATCGACATGTTTGCTCGGAAGTTCTGTGAGTTTCCCATCTTCATCACGAAAATATTGAATAAAAACGAGGTTCCATAATTCGATAAAACGATGATTCTCAGAATTAACACCCCGCGTCGGATGATTGCCATGAATGTCTTCGTCTCCACCTAAATCGATATGCAGTTCAGAACAGGGTCCACAAGGTCCCGTTTCGCCCATTTCCCAAAAGTTATCTTTGTCGCCAAATCGCAAAATATGATCTTTCGGTATATCTGTTTCATTTGCCCAGATATCAAATGCTTCGTCATCGGTTTTATATACGGTTGCGTAGAGTTTTTCTTTTGGAATTTTAAAGACTTCTGTAAATAATTCCCACGCCCAAGTTATGGCTTCTTTTTTATAATAGTCACCAAAACTCCAGTTGCCTAACATCTCGAAAAAAGTGTGATGATAGCCGTCTTTCCCCACTTCTTCCAGGTCATTATGCTTTCCACTAACGCGAATACATTTTTGAGAGTTTACCGCACGTGTCGTAGTCGCTTCTTCGTTTCCAAGAAATATTCCCTTAAATTGATTCATCCCTGCATTGGTAAAAAGTAATGTCGGATCATCAAATGGGACGACACCGGCACTTCGTACAAATTTGTGGTTTTTGTCTATAAAATAGTCTATAAATTGTTGTCTAATTTTTATGGCGTTCATTTTTCTCCAAAGGTGTTTCAAATATCATCTTTTCTGCGCGCATATTATAAAAGATTAATCAATGTTCTCTAGTATTTTCCCACCTACCTACTCGCTTAATTTTAACCCTTATTTGCTTTTTGATTGATACTAATCTCAGCTTTTATGGGAAAATTCATTACGCAATAATACATGTTTAATATAATTGTAATGGATGTCTTCTTCTTTATTGAATCCCATACTTATATCGATTTCACAATTTCAGCAATTTTTCCATCAGCGACTTTTGATGATGCATTTTGAATAAAGTCGCCGAGATAAACATCATCCTTAATAAGACCTTGCGAATCCTTCAACAGATCAAACATGTGTTGTGTTATAGGAGACAAATGCAAATGATGATTAAGATGCGCCGCTTGCATACACGCTGACAATTCAATCCCTAAAATGTCGCAACCATTCTCTATAATTTTTAAGAGTTTACGTGCTGCATTGGGTCCCATGCTCACATGATCTTCTTGATTTGCACTCGTGGGAATCGTATCAATCGATGCGGGATGTGCGTACATTTTATTCTCACTCGCAAGAGCCGCCGCTGTGACATGCGCTATCATAAATCCTGAATTTAGCCCCGCATTGGCCGTTAAAAACATGGGCAACTGGCTTTGATTGGTGTCTTGAAAGGCAGAAATTCTCCTCTCACTCATCGCTAACATATCCGTTAAAACAATAGCGATAAAATCAGCTATGTGGGCAATAGGCGCCGCATGAAAATTTCCCCCAGACAAGACTTCGTCTGTTTCAACAATGGTTAAAGGATTGTCTGTAACGCTGTTGATTTCTGCATTGATGATGCTGGATGCATATTCTAAAATGCTATGGACGCTCCCGTTCACTTGAGTCTGACATCGCAGACTATAGAAATCCTGGACACGATTGCAACTTTCGTGTGAACGACGAAACCCGCTATCCTGCAAAATTGAATAATATAATTCAGCGACATGTTTTTGACCCTTTTGATTGCGAGCCTCTTGGATTTCTTTGCGAAATGACGTATCTGTTCCCAGCATAACTTCTGTAGAAAATGCACCGATTCCGATATTAGAATAATGTAAATTCCATGCTTTTGACAATCCCATAAGTGTCAGTGCTGTAGTGACTTGCGTTCCATTAATTAAAGATAGTCCTTCTTTAGCTTCAAGCTGTAAAGGTTCCAATTGATGCGTTTCCATAAACGGTTTAGCCGGAATTTTTTGCCCTTGAAAATCGACGACATAGCCCTCACCAATGAGAGGCAAGGAAAAATGCGCTAGTGGAGCTAAATCGCCGCTTGCTCCCACACTTCCCTTCTCAGGAATTGCAGGAATGATGCCTTTGTCATAGAATGTTATTAATTGGCGCACAACGACCTCGCGAATACCTGAATAGCCACGCGCAAAACTATTAATTTTTAAAATATAGATGAGTCGTACAATGCTCTCTGGCAGAAAATCGCCGACACCTGTTGCATGGCTTCTTAATAAATTCACTTGGAGTTGTGACAATTCTTCGACTTTAATTCGCTTGTTCGCCAGTTTTCCAAAACCTGTATTGATGCCATAAATGGTGTCTCCATTGGCAATACGACGCTCAACTAAATCACGCGATGCTCTTATTTTTTCCCAAGCATCTTTTGTTAAAGTAAGTTTTGTTGGCGATATAACTTCGTCGATAAGTTGTTCCCACGTCTGTGAATTTCCGTCTAGAATCATTATTTAAGCCTCTATTGTCATGTTTTTATAAAGTCATTATTTAAAGTATTCAAATGGCTAGATCATCTCGATAATTCGATCCGTTGCGTCGGCCAATTGACGACTATGCGTCGCAATTAAAAAGCTTTGCTCCAGTGTCGATTTTAATTCGACGATTAGCTCTATTAATTTTTCGCTATTATGTGGGTCAAGATTTCCCGTTGGCTCATCGGCTAAAACTAAATCGGGCTTATTAATAAGCGCTCTCGCAATCGCCGTGCGCTGTCTTTCACCACCTGATAATGCAGCCGGTTTGTGATGAAGTCGATGTTCCAGCCCAACGGCTTTGAGTAAATAATGTCCATATGCTTCCATTTCAGATGTCAAAAGACCAGAGATTCTGGCAGGAATAAGCACATTTTCAAGAGCCGTAAATTCTGGCAATAAATGATGGAATTGAAAAATAAAGCCCAAATGCTTATTTCGGAACAAGCTTATTTCTCTGTCATTGAGAGAAAACGGATTTTGATCATTGATAATAATTTCGCCACTATCTGGTTTATCTAATGTTCCAATAATGTTAAGAAGCGTCGTTTTTCCAATCCCACTTGGACCTCTCAAGGCCACCATTTCACCCTTTTTAAGCTCGAATGAGACATCATTTAAGACATGTATCTTTTCAGCATTTGTTTGGTAATATTTACTAATATTTTTTACAGTCAATACGTTCATGGCGTGTCCAATTATTGTTTATATCGAAGTGCTTCGACAGGTTCCATTAATGCGGCTTTTTGTGCTGGGTAGCGTACGGCAAAATAGACTAAAACGCCGGCTACCATATTTGAAAGAAATACTTCGAATGTCGTTATTTTAACCGGAAGATACGGAATAAAATAGATACTAGATGGTAATGATATGAGATGATAATTGGTCTGTGCCCATACAAATCCAACACCGAGAAGTGTGCCTATAAGCATGCCGATACTGGCAATAATAAGACCCTGCTTTTGAAATATATCCTTTATTTGTGAGGTACTGGCACCCATTACGCGCAATATACCAATTTGATTCGTTTTCTCTAGAACCAACATAATAAGTGAACCAGCGATATTGAAAACAGCGACAAGAATAATAAGATTAAGTCCAAAAAAGCTCGCCCATTTTTCCATTTTCATGGCAGAATATAAAGTTTGATTCTCTTCGATCCATGTTACGAATTTCATATCTGAATACGCTTCTGAAATTTTTTCTACCCATTGCTTCGGATTTTGATTTTTTCGCAAATGCACGGACATTGTAACAGGGATATTGCTATTTCTAAAAAGCCGTAGTGCTTCACCGTACGAGATGACGGCTAAAGTCTTGTCATAATCAAAAATATTGGCTTTAAAGAGACCTGTGATTAAAAAATGACGTTGTGGAAATTTTACGCGCCCCATTTCATAATCCAATGGGCTAAGGACTTTTACCGTATCACCTATGGAAAGTAATAATTTTTCGGACAATGCCCTGCCAATAACGATTCCAGGCAATCCCCCATTAATTCTGCCGAGAGAACCGTCACCAATAAATTGCATAATGTCATCATTTAATTTGTGTGGCCATTGCGTTAAATCTACCCCTCGCACCTGCACGACGGAATTATCATCTTTATTTTGTATGATGGCTCTTCGCTTAATGGTTCGATATGAATCTTGGACTCCCGGGGCGGAATTAAAGCTTTTAATAGCAGCAATATTTTCGATGGAATAATCGGGGCTAAATATTTTGAGGCGTTCGGTTACAGCTGATTCAAAACCGTTTAGAATAGACATCGCAATGATTATAGCTGCGATCCCAAGGCCAATCCCCATGACAGAAACAGCAGAAACCAATGAAATAATGCGATTATTCTTTTTCGCTTTTAAATATCGTAGCGCCATTAATGAAGCGAATCTAGACATCAATCTGACCTTAAAGAATTGGAGGGCAATACGTTGCTCGCGCCCAAAGCGGGAAATAAAGTTGCGATTAATGAGATAAAAAGAGTCGAAATGATGACGATTAAAATATCACTCCATTCGATAATCATAGGGACAGATGACATGAAATAGATGTCGCTTGGTAATGGAATAAAGTGAAAATTATTTTGTAACAATGAAATCAGCAGAGCCAAGGAAATGCCAAGTATAACACCAACGCCACTTACAAATATTCCTTCGGCGCTGAATATTTTTATGACCGTGAGACGATTGGCGCCTAATGCTTTTAACAATCCAATTTGCTGGCGTTTTTCCATGACAATGAGAAATAATGTTGATGTGATATTAAAAATAGCGACGCATAAAATAAGACCAATAATCGAAATGATAGGCACTTGCTGCGTGTTAATCCAAGCATAAAGCGTTTGATGACGTTCTTTCCACGATAATGCCATTTGAGAAAATGGAATCATTTGCTCAACATGTGTCATCACATCTGATAAAGATGATTCGTTTTCTAGGAATATCATAAACTCTTTTGGTTTTGTACGATCAAATCCTAAGACCGCCAATACACTTTCGTCACATGAATAAATGTAGGCCTTGTCATAATCACTCATTCCGCTGCTATAAATGCCGCCAATTGGGAAAGATAATATCTCCGGATTTGAATAATTTTTATCAAATTTCATAATTTGCAGAGGTTCATTGAGTTCCACATCCAAAGCAAGGGACAATTGTTCTCCAATGATTAAGCCGTCAATATTATCTGTATCATTCGTTTGCATATTGTTTGATATTGATGTTAATCTAGCAAGCGTTTCCTTTGGAACCCATTCGAATACAACGCCTTCTGTCATCGATTTGCTTTTTAAAATAAGCTCATTTCTAAAAACAGGTGTTATGGATTTTACACCCTCTACACTTAAAATAGATTGAATCAATTCATTGGACAACGTTGCATCAGAATCATAAAGTTCTGTCACACGGATATGAGAATCAAAACCTATAATTTTTTGGGTTACTTCCGCTTTAAACCCACGCAACACGGCAAAGGCTAACATTAAAGACAAGACGCCCAAAGCGATGCCTGCGATGGTGATTTTTGTGATAAAATTTATAAAGGGAACATCATGTTTTTCAAAAACATAACGTTGGGCCAGATAAGAATATATTTTCACTCTTATTGAATATTTTCCGGTCTCATTTGTGGAAATAGCAAAACATCTCGTATGGATTGATTCTCAGTCAGCAACATAATTAGCCTATCCAGTCCCATACCGACACCACCTGTAGGTGGCATTCCGAATTCGATAGCTTGTAAAAAGTCCTCGTCAACGACTTGCGCTTCCTCGTCGCCAGCGGCTCTGAGTTTTGCTTGTGCTTCGAGTCGATTTCGTTGATCAATGGGGTCGTTTAATTCGGAAAATGCGTTTGCGAACTCGTTGCCAGCAATAAAAAGCTCGAAACGTTCGACGAATGTTCCGTCTGAATCGCGTTTAATTTTTGCGAGGGGTGATATTGCTTTTGGATACTCCGTTACGAATGTTGGTTCAATAAGATGAGGTTCCACAAATTCGTCGAACAAGGTATCTAAAAGTTGGCCGTAATTAGCTTCGCTTTCAAATTTTACATGATGTTCATTGAGATATTTCATCATCTCATTTTCCGTAGCAACGGATAAATCAAGACCCGTGTATTTTGAGACAAGCTCTTGCATGGTTGCACGATGGAAAGGTTTTGAAAGATCAATTTCATGACCATTATAGGTAAATACTTGCTGGTTTAAATGCGTTGCGAGTGTGTGGAAAAGTTCCTCGACAAAATCCATCATATAAAAATAATCGACGTACGCTTCGTACCATTCGATGGCTGTAAATTCCGGATTATGGGTCCGATCCATGCCTTCGTTGCGAAAATTCCGAGAAAATTCGAATACTTTTTCAAATCCACCCACGATGAGTCGTTTAAGATAGAGTTCGTCGGCGATGCGGAGATATAACGGTATATCTAAGGCATTGTGATGCGTTGTAAACGGTCTTGCAGAAGCGCCACCATAGATAGGTTGCAAAATCGGTGTCTCAACTTCTAAATAGCCTTTTTCATCAAAATAATGGCGGATGGCTTTATAAATACTGGCTCTTTTAACAAACGTTGCTTTGACTTCTGGATTGACGATTAAATCAAGATAACGTTTGCGATAGCGTTGCTCTTTATCTTCAAATCCGTCAAAATGATGTCCTTCTTTTTCTTTTGTATTAGGTAAAGGACGAACGTTTTTGCTAAGCAGTTCAAGAGACTTCGCTTTAATTGTTTTTTCACCAACACGCGTTTCCATAAGCACGCCTGTTACGCCTATGATATCGCCTAAATCCAATAATTTGAATAAATTATAAGTTTCTTCTCCGACATCATTTTTAGAAATATACATTTGTATTTTTCCACTACCATCGACAAAGTGGGCAAAGCTTGCCTTCCCCATGACACGAATATTTAATAGACGACCCGCCATAGTAATAGAGGTTTCATCGCGCAATGCATCGAAATTAGCCAATGCCAATTCGACGGAGTGGCTACGATTAAAACTGTATGGAAATGGATTGATTCCCATTTCTTGAATTGTATGAATTTTCTCTTTTCTTAATTTTATAATTTCGCCAAGTGTATTTTCACTCATAATCGATTACATTCCTATTTTACTTAATAAATATGCTTTAATAAAGCTGTCGATATCACCATCCATTACAGCCTGAATATTAGTATTTTCTGATTTTGTTCGATGATCTTTCACCATGGTATAAGGTTGGAAAACGTAACTTCGAATTTGATTCCCCCACCCGATTTCTGTTTTACCTGATGAATGCTCATCCATTTTAGCTTGTTCTTTTTCTTGCTCTAATTTATAAAGTTGTGCCTTCAGCATCTTCATGGCTGTTTCTTTATTTTTATGCTGCGAACGTTGATTTTGACATTGAACCACCACGCCAGTCGGTAAATGCGTCAAGCGAACGGCACTATCCGTTTTATTAACGTGTTGGCCACCTGCTCCACTGGCGCGATAGGTATCAACGCGTAAATCACTGGGTTCGATGGTAATTTCAATTTCTTTATCATAAAGAGGATAGACAAATACAGAGGCGAATGAAGTATGTCGTCGCGATTGGCTATCAAATGGACTAATGCGAACAAGGCGGTGAATGCCATTTTCAGAACGTAAATATCCATAAGCAAAATCACCCTTAACTTCGATAGTAACGTCTTTAATTCCGGCTTCGTCGCCTAATTGGTAGTCTATAATTGTTGTTTTAAAACCTTTGCGCTCGAACCATCGGCCGTACATACGATAAAGCATTTCTGCCCAATCTTGACTTTCGGTTCCACCTGCGCCTGGATGAATGGTAATGACGGCATCACTTTTATCATCATTACCATTAAGTAATTGCTTTAATTCATAGTCATCCAGTACTTTAGCAAATTCATTTACAGCTTGTTTGATGTCTTTTTCGAGGGTCTCATCATTCTCTTCTTGGGCTAATTGAAGTAATATTTCAACATTTTCTTCTGCATCAATCACGGACTTCCAAGATGCAACTTGCGCTTCCTGAATATTAATTTCCTTCAGAATCGATTGAGCAGTTGCCGTATCGTTCCAAAAGTCACTTTCTATTGTTTTTGATTTTAAATGCGTGAGTTTTTCTGCTATACTTGAAAAGTCAAAGATGCCCCCGTAATGCGTCAAGACGCGGGGTTATTTTACTTAATTCATCTTTTATTTCATCAAACATATAAGCTCCTTATTTGGCGGCAATATAATCCAGTCATATTCGCTTGCAATCTTATAGGCATTGCATTTACAGAAATATTATTCATTTAGCTATCAATAAGAATATTAGATTTTAAAAATCTAAAAAGGGTTCTATGCGAGAACCCTTTTATATAAAATCACGCGTTTTGTAATTTTAAAGAATATTCAAATATTTATCAATTTCCCATTGGCTTACTTGCATCGAATACTCTTCCCATTCTTTCATTTTTGCAAATTTGAAACGTGTCCACAAATCATTCCCGAGGGTTTCTTTAAGCATTTCATTGGTTTCGAGCTCATTAAGAGCTTCGCGTAAAGACGCAGGTAATGTTTCGATTGATTGGTTTCTTCTCTCCTCTTCAGAAATGTCGAATATGTTTGTTTCATTATTAGGTGTCGGCGGTTTCATTTGTTTTTCAACCCCATCGAGGCCCGCGGCAGCCATCACCGCTAAAGCTAAGTAAGGATTCGATGAAGGATCCGGCGACCGCAATTCGCATCGTACGGATTTTTCACGACCGAGTGTAAACATGGGTACACGAATGAGTGCCGAGCGATTTTTTGTTGCCCAACTTAAATAGACAGGTGCTTCATACCCAATGACAAGTCGTTTATAGGAGTTTACGGTTGGATTTAAAACGGCTGTCATTGCCCGAGCATGATGTAATAAACCAGCGATCCAATGTTTCCCTATCATAGATAAATGATCGTCGCTATTTCCATCATAAAATAGATTTGTATCATCTTTCCATAGACTTTGATGCGTATGCATTCCAGAGCCGTTTATACCTGCAATTGGTTTTGGCATAAAAGAAGCTTTTAATCCATATTTTTGGGCAATCGCTTTGACGACAAATTTGAATGTCATAGCATTATCTGCTACGATTAAAGCGTCATTATATTTTGTGGCAATTTCGTGCTGACCTGTGGCAACTTCATGATGAAGTGCCTCAACATCCATATTCATTTGTTGCAATGCTTCGGCCATTTCTTGTCGGATTACAATTCCAGAGTCCGTGCTTTGATCAAAATACCCTGCATGATCATAAGGTAGAGGTTTGAGATCACCATTATCATTTTTAAATAGGAAGAATTCCAATTCCACACCGACTTTCATGGAATAACCTTTTTCTTTAAACAGCTCCATTTGCCTTTTAAGGACGGTTCGAGGTGCGCCAGGAAATGGATTTCCATCAGGCAAAAAGACATCACAAATAATACGAGCTGTGGGAAACTGTGTACCTTTTGTCCATGGAAGAACAGCATAAGTCGAGAGATCGGGTTTTAAATACATATCAGATTCAGAGATTCGAGTAAAACCTTCAATCGAAGAGCCATCAAACCAAATATTGTCTTCGATTACATGCACTAAATGATTAACCGGTATTGTCACCGCTTTCACTTGTCCCATTAAATCGGTGAACTGCAAATCTATAAATTTTATTTTGTGTTCTACGTTTAACTCAAGAACTTTCGATTTATCCATTGAGGATATTCCTTCTAATTATTGGTGATATTATCTATAGGTATGCGACTTGTTTCTTTATAAGTCGATAAAACGATGCTCGTTTGTGTACTATTGACGCCAGGCCAATTCTGTATTTCAGAAAGTAACGCTTCGAGATGGCTTGTCGTCGCAACTTTGATTTTTAAAATATGCGAACCAACACCTGTAATTGAATGGCATTCTAGAATATTCGCGCGTTCATTTACGTGTTGAATTAAATTTTTGTAGGCCATTGAAGTCAATGAGTTTACGATTACAAAAGCTATAACGTGTAAACCTAACGCTTTGTCATCCAATACCGCAGCGTATTCTTTGATGACATTCTCTTTTTCCAAACGTCTTAAACGTTCACTCACTGCCGGTAAACTTAAAGATGTGAGTTTTGCCAGTTCTTGCCGTTGAATACGTCCACGATTCTGAACGGCGTCAAGTATTAATAAATCAATTGAGTCCAATTTGAATTCTTTCATGGGCAAATACTAATTAATTTAAGTATAGACGCAAGTATTAATTAATTATTAAGGTACTACACCAATATTACTTAGTAAATATTAATGATAAGTTATAGAATGTTGTCGTTAATTGTAAGGCAATGGAAATAATAACTGTTGAGCTACTAACCATACGCCATAGAGAGCTTTTTACAATGATTGTATCTTCAGGATAGATTTTGGGAATGATGCTTGCATCCCCCGTTTCAAGAAATTCTTCGATATTAACCGTAAGTATTTTCTCTTCACCATTTTGGGGTGCGTTTCGAATGACTTGAACTTTTGAGAGTCTCGACATGCTCGTTGGACCACCAGCGTGACTTATAATTTCAATCAAATCCGATTCGCTGGGAACTAAGATAACGCCGGGATTTTTTACTTCTCCCCATAGGCGAATTTTCATCATAAGTTGACCTGTTTCTTGATCGATAATATAGCGCGCTTGGCCATTTTCAGTATCGTTTTGAATTTCGGGATTCGCGTAAATCGTACTCGATAAGAAAAATAAAGTCATGATTAAAAAAGAGTTAAGTAATTTAATTTTCATTTTGATATTTGTCCTGATTTAAAAGTTATAACTATAAGAGATATTATTATTGTTGGCGTAGTCAAGCATCGAAATAGAATAAAAAAGCTTCGACCGTTTCCAACTTATTTTAAAACCTAAATTCTTTTCAATTGATCCAAGTCCCACCATTAATGATATTTTATCTGCAAAGCTATATTCAAATCCATATTGCTTGAGTTTCTTACCATTATGATTGTATGACATATACAAATTTATATTTGATTTGATAGCTGGTATTCTCTTTTCCGTCCCAACGTAAAATGCCGTATGTCTTAAAATCGCATCTTGATGCATCGATGTCCAATAAATGGGCGTATTTAGGATATCACGAACCACAAGACCTAAATTAAGGTTCGTATTATGCGTCATGAATCCGACATCGGATAAATCCATTTTCAATTGACTCCCTAGATCCAAACCAATACCATAGGCAATATTTTCATCAATTTGTTTATTTATAATTTTCATGTTTATACCCATTGGTATCGTCGTAGGAATCTTAAAAAATCGCCATCCCAAATCAAAAACTGTTGAATAGTTTTTTGATAATGTTAAAAATAATGCTTCCTCGCGAGCGGTAAAGGTACCCCATGTATCATTTGTTGAAATACGAATGGAATCTCGTCGTTCCAACGGCGTTAATTGGGATAAATCGGGTCTAAAATTAATATCACCATATCCAGCGTGAATCAACGTTGCACCTAGGGAATAGCCTTGTTCAAGGGCGATTCCACTTTCGAGTATAATATTGGTAAACAGGCTACTTTGGTGATTATAACTTAAATGGAGATACTTACCTGATTGTCCAGCAGGATTGATAAAACTTGCCCCCATATCGATGATTGAAGCACCATTGCTAAAGTTTAATGCGCGGATATTGCTAGGAGTTGATGCAATGATAAACGCATCACCATATTCACCTCCATATATTAACGTCGAAATGAGCAACATTATTGTGCGTAAATAAATTCTCATCTATTCTTCACTACTTTTCCCATTGGACTTTCAATCTGTTCATCGTTATAAGATCCAATAATACGATAAAAATAAACACCATTTGCGACAAAATTGCCAAAACTATCTTTGCCATCCCAAGGGACTTCGTGATAAGCGATTGCCCCTAAACTTAAATCGACCCTCGCATTCATATCGTTGATTTCTTTAACTTTAAAGCCAGAGACAGAAAATATTTCGATAATAATATCATCCATATGGCGTGTTAATTCATAGACAAATTGCGTTTCACTTTTAAATGGATTCGGAAAATTTCCGTAGTCAATAATGGATTCTGATTCGGAGACAATGAGCTCCGTTTCGTTTTCAGTACTTTCATTACCAAATGCATCCACAATACGATAGTGTAAATAATGTTTCCCAGGTGTTAATTCTGACGCATGTTGAACTGTATTGATACCGATATTCACTGCTTGAATACTTAGTTTATCAAGCGAAAGGAAATCATTATCGAGATATATCTGCACATGATTGGTATCAATTGGGATTCCAGAACCGTCTTCAATGAGCCATCCTAGTATCGCTTGTTTATCAACGTAATCACCGTTAAAGAATCGTTGTCCGCCGACAGAAAAACTAATTTCTGGCGGTGAAGTATCTGTGGAATAGCCTAATGTCATACTTTTTGTATCAGCTGTAATAGTCTGATTACCAGTGTTATGTCTAATGGTTGGTTGCCATAATAGAATATCGTTATTTGAGAATAAGACCGATTCTGAAACATTTTTAATGTCAAGTCCAATGTCGCCTGATTGGTCAATATTATATCCACCGATACTCTCGTAAACCAACATTTCTTGTTTACTATGAAAATCAAACAGGGTATCAATTTTTACCCAAGCATTCTGATTTCCTGAGGCAAGCAATTGACCCGAAAATACAGGTAATTCAAAAGTAGAAACGCCGTCGATACTGATTCCAATGCCTTGTAAGACACTAAAATAATTTTGATGAATAGACACTGTCAAAATATTATCATCTAACGTTTCTTCATTGAGTGGTGAAGTAATTTGGATGGTATTTAATCCATCTAGAGCTTTAAACATCGGAAAGAATAATGTATCAAGTGAATTTGTGATGCTAGCACTCAACTCGAGTGTGTCAGAACTATTCCATAATTTAACCATAATATTTTGTGGCAATATTGAGGATGTCTGGGTCGTCAGTAAATATCCTGTATTCAGTCCCTTAATGCCCCACTCCATTGATTTTATCTCAATATTGTCTCTTGCGATACGTGAAATGTTATAAACAGGCGACGAAAGTATTTTTTCCGATGCATAAGCTTTAAATTGATAAGAAATGATTGGGTTAATGGATGTATAATACCAATTGGTATTCGCAAGCCACATTGAATTCTCTTGAAGTGATAAATCAATGGTTTCATTCGTGGAAAGAATGATACATCGTACAGAATCTACATCATAATTTGAGTGTATTTCCGTTGAGAATAGAATAGGGTCATTAGCATGGACTAATTCGTTAAATTCTTGATGGATAAACAGCGTTGAATCCACCGAAAAATCAAGAGATTGATGTGTTATACTTTGATTCGATTCTGAAACTAAATCCACACTCAAAACATAATTACCCTGGCTGAGGGATAAGCTCGAGACTGGGATTGTAAAAATAGCACTCATTTGACCATTATAATTAGTTAAAGCTTGTGAAATAACACGCTCTTGCGAATCTAAAATGCGATATCTTAACACTCCAGATACATCGATTATTTGAGTCAAGGCAAGGTCGTCATTTTGTGAAATATAATTATACGGAAGTTCAAATATCGGGTCTTTTTTAGGCAATTTCAATTTAATCGTCGGATCACCTAATAAATTATATTGATGAAGCATCGAAATTGCTATTTCTGTATAAGCAGAATTATTAAGATAATAATCAACCTTTCCTGCAAAAACTGCTTCGCCAATGGTAATATCATCTTTTAGCAGCGATTTCAATATGGGTTGCACCATCAAATAATCATTAATAATCCAACCAACTCCTGCGGAGCCCAGCCATCCAATAGCTCCAGCAGAATTCTCTGTGAGTACAATTTCACCAAGTCCTTGGTTACGGCTAAAGGATCCTGTAAAACACGTCATACTTGTGACAAATGCTAAAGCTTCATCATTTGTTAACGATGCGACATCACCTCCCGTAAAAAGCGACCTGTCAGCCCATACTGCGCCACCACCATGACCAAGAAAGTTGACGAGTAATTTCCCTTGATTCCATTGATGTGTTAATGAATCCGTATTTCCCCAATGGATTTGCCCTTCAGAATCTCTATCGATGAATAGTCGGCTCACTTCAAAAGCATCTGGGATTTGGTTATTAATCAATGATTCACTTTGATATTTGAATGTATCCTCAAATCCAGCGATTGTAAGGACATCATTTTGCCAAGTATTTGCAATTTCACTGGTTTCATAGAGTATGATTTTTTCAATAATTAGGTCAAGTTCATCAGATGTTGAAATAGGAATTCGGCTCACAATCATCTCGGGAATCAAGTCGTCCCCTTCAAGTTGCCCGAACCAGATATCTGACTCTACGGCACCCCATCCAACAGTTTGCATTAAAAATGGTGGGATGTCTTTATGGAGTGTATCCAGTTTTGCTGAGGATATCGTGTTCGTCGCATCACCGATTAAAATGGCGTATGTTGGTTGAGAATCCCAGGAAGAATATGCATATTTTAAAAAGGATTTGATGGCTTCGGGACTTGATATACCATAATTAAACTCATCATAAATATCATCAACAAGCGCGACGATGGGGTTCCATCCCATAGCAATTTTATGTTCGACGAGTGCATCAATGTGTTCGGAATATTGACTTGGTAGAATAAAGATTAAATCACCATTCGATTGTCTTAAATTTGCAGCTGTGTCCAATCGAATGAATTCAGGAGATTCAATTGCATTTCCTGATGCAATCCAATAATCAGGCGTAAAATTCGTTACATCATCTTGGAAAAAGGCTGATATTCTGTCCGAATTATTTTCCGAATGTAGAACAAACTCACGAATTTTTGAGACACCTTCTTTAATAATTGAAATATCAGGATTTGTTAAATTACTAATTTCGAATTCCAGCAGACCATTTGGATTTATTCGAGATTTGCGAAACGTGAGTTTGTTTTCTTTCGCTATAAATTCCTTATCGTATTCAACTTCAACCCAATTCAACATTGATTTATCATACTTACCCGGATCTTGGCTGACTGGAGCAGATATTGACAAAATATTGTTTAAAGGATTAATAATATTATGCGAAATATTTAATCCAGGAGGTGTTTCTAAAATATAAGGTTGCTGTTGAATCCATGTCCCCGATCCGACGGATTGATCATTTAAATAAGCGAATACATTGTGGGTTTGTACATCCTCTTCAGAGTAGGTCAAACCCTGTAATCCAATTCTAAACATAACATTATTTGTGGAAGAACGATAGGCGTTCCCTAATTCTATCGGAATGGAGACGCTAAATCCCGCATCAATAGCCGTCCAAAATATATGATCCCGCGTATTCGTTGGAAGATTTGCATCCAAGGTCCCAAGTTTTTCAAATAAATTATCTTCTTCAATGTGTTCAACGTCTCTAAATGCATCAGGGCGAATAGGGTTGTCATCATTAGGTAGTCCTGATTCCTCAAGTAAGCGAATACCATTTTCTCCACTACCCCAATCCAGCCAATAGACATTGATATCCGTATAAGGGTCTAGATAACGCGTATCGGAGTTGCCATAATTTTTCTTAGCCAGGAATTCAATGTAATCACCGTTGGAAAATAAATTATCGTTTTGATGCTCGATATATATTGGGATTTCAATCCCTTTATTTTTTATTTTTATATCAAATGCATCAATAGGTCCGCTGAGAATATCGCGATTAATGAGGTCAGTGAAATAAATTCTATAAATGCCATCTTTCGAAATTTTGATTTTAACTTTACCCTTCGCCAAACCGACATTATTATTTAAAGTGACATTGATTTGAGGTTCTATCTGATTCAGGTAAAGATTCTTAAATATAGTCTTTTGATTTTGAACAACATTACCGATAATTCCTGTATTTATAGATACTTGGAAAGACTGAATATTTGAATATTGATGTGACACCTCATCATATCGGATAGGATTAATTGTGATGGACCAAAGCTCAATATCTTGATGCACAATTCTGAGTACTTTTTTACTTAAATAGTTTTGAGGCTTCTTCGCTGTATAGGGTCGTTTTGTGGATGTCTCTATACCTGTCGAAATATCGGATAAAAATAGACTTGAATTGTTCGAAACGATTCCTTCGTTTTCAAAATTAAAAGTTATTTTTGCATTGTTGGGATTAACATAGACAAGTTTTGTTTTACTTGATATCGTATTTTTCTCAGAAGAATGCGTTTCAAAAACATCTGACCACTGAATAAAACTATTTGATTTTTGAATAATCTCAGAATCAATCCCAAGCGCGTTTGAGATAAAAATTGCTGAGAATATCGTTATAAATAATTTTCGCAATTTATTCTAAATATTTATTTAATATTTGTCGCAATTGAATTTCATCAAGTCCGCGCTTCATTACACCATTATTCGCATAAGACATCGTACCCGTCTCCTCTGACACGACTAAAATGAGTGCATCCGTTTCTTCGCTTAAACCTATAGCGGCGAGATGTCTGGTACCGATTTTCATTCTAAAACCGCTTGGTTCCTCAGACAGAGGTAGAATTGCTTTGGCGACATCAATCATATCATCGTTTATAATAACGGCACCGTCATGCATTGGTGAAGTGGGATTAAAAATAGAGACTAATAATTCAGCGCTAACAGGAGCATTCACAGCAATCGCTTTTTCTTTTAAATTACGCAAACCAACTTCCCGCTCTAAAACGATTAAAGCGCCCCACCTTTTGGCTTGACATGCTTTCATTCCATCGATGATGTTATCTATTGCATGAATCCCTTCAACTTTTAATAGGTATTTTACAAGAGGTATCTGACCAATATGTATCAACATACGTCGCATTTCAGGTTGAAATATAATGACAAAAGCTATCACCCAAACGGTTGATAGATTCGACATTAGCCACGTCATCCCATTCAATTCAAGCGCTCGTACTAGTACAGAAAGCAAAAATAGAATGAGCATCCCTATCATCATTTGAGCGGCTCTGGTACCTTCAAAAATGAGGTACATTTTATATAGTACTGCAGCAACCGCTATAATATCAACAAAATCATAAACACGTATCGACAAAAATCCAATGTGAATAATCTCAGTTCGCCAAAAATACCCAATAAAAAGGAGCGCGATGAATCCAAGTCCATACCAAATTTGTTTTGTGTTTAGTTTCATTTTAATTTTCACCGATATTGTTGAGGATTTGCCAAACTTCGATTGCTTGTTTCATTTCAAAGACATCATGAACTCTCAAAATATTCGCACCATGGTTCATGGCGTAAATATTTGATGCAATGGAGCCACCTATGCGTTTTCCAGTTGGTGATTCATGAATCATATTTATAAATGACTTCCGAGATGTTCCTATAACGACGGGATAATCGCCAAATTGTTGAAGATTATTTAATAATAAAATATTATCATCTAAAGACTTTCCAAATCCAATACCGGGATCAATGACAATTTGCTTCTCATGAATTCCACACTCTTTTGCAGTTTGTATTCGGCGTGCAAAATAATTATTAATATCAGAAATTAATGCAGAATACGCAGGATTTTCTTGCATTGATTCAGGTCGTCCCTGCATATGCATCATTATATATCCTACGCCCGTATGCGCGATGATATCAAACATATGAGAGTCATGCAGTCCGCTTGAGACATCATTAATAATATGAGCACCCAGTCTGATGGCTTCTTTCGCGACTTCTGATTTTTGCGTATCGATAGAGATGGGGATATCCGTTCGTTGCACTAACTTTTCGACAACAGGAAGTACGCGATTCATTTCCTCATCAACGGAAATGGATTTAGAGCCAGGCCTTGTAGATTCGCCACCAATATCAATAATATCAGCACCGTTATTCACAAGCTGTATCGCTCCTTCTACGGCTTCATTCGAGTTTTTAAAGCGACCTCCGTCGCTAAAGGAATCGTTTGTTACATTCAAAATGCCCATAATAAGAGGCGATTTTAATGAAAGCCTCTTATTTCTTATGGACCAATGTTTTAACATTTTGAGAGTTAGTCTTTTGGGGACTCTTTCTCACTTACGGGCGGTTTGTTAACCTTAGGGATTGGAGGAGGTACTAGCTTTTTGATCGGAGGTGGCACTAGTTTTGGAGCCGTATTTTCGGTTTTGACCTCACTGCTTTTTTCCGAAACATTCCGTGGTTTTCTTTGATTATAATTACGTGATCTACCTTGTGATTGCCTAGGTTTGAAACTTTTTCTTGGACGTTCATCCTCAACGGGTCGACCTAAAATGATATCGATATCACGACCGGTTATAATTTCGTCTTCGATTAGTTTTTCAGAGATTTTATGAATAAACTCTAAATGCTCTTTGATGATTTTAGTCGCTACTTTTTCACCTTTTTCAATCAGGTTTTTCACTTCTGTATCAATTTTCTTCGCCATGTCTTCACTAAAATCTCGGTGCATTCCAAATTCACGACCTACAAAGATTTCTTCTGATTTTTTACCGAAAGTTAAAGGTCCAAGTTTTTCGCTCATTCCCCATTCACAAATCATTTTCCGAGCAAGTCCTGTAGCGCGTTCGATGTCATTTCCAGCACCTGTTGTTTTTTGATCAAGGATGAGTAACTCCGCGACACGCCCTCCCATTAAAATCGCTAACATTCCCTCTAGATAGGTTTTTGAATAATTATGACGGTCATCAACTGGCAATTGAGATGTAAGACCCAGAGCACGCCCTCTTGGTACAATAGTGACTTTATGAATCGGATCAGAATCTTCAATAAATTTAGCAACAAGAGCATGTCCAGCTTCATGGATGGCCGTTGTCTTTTTTTCCTTTTCAGAGATAACGAGTGATCGTCGCTCAACGCCCATAATGACTTTATCTTTTGCTTCTTCGATATCTTCCATCGTGACGCGATTTTTATTCTTACGTGCAGCAAGAAGGGCTGATTCGTTTAGAACATTCGCAAGATCGGCTCCTGACATGCCAGGAGTGCCTTTTGCAATAATATCAAGACGGATATTATGATCGGCTTTAATATTTTTTAAATGGACTTTAAGAATGGCTTCACGACCTTTAACGTCAGGTAAATCAACTAGAATACGACGATCAAATCGGCCGGGTCTTAATAGGGCGGAATCTAATACATCAGGGCGATTCGTAGCAGCTAAAAGGATGACATTATCATTCGTTTCAAATCCGTCCATTTCGACGAGTAATGCGTTGAGTGTTTGCTCTCTTTCGTCATGTCCACCGCCTAAACCGGCGCCACGTTGACGCCCAACCGCATCGATTTCATCAATAAAAATAATACAAGGAGCATTCTTTTTCCCTTGATCAAACATATCCCGGACACGACTTGCGCCGACACCCACGAACATTTCGACAAAATCAGCACCTGATAAACTGTAAAAAGGGACACCTGCCTCGCCTGCGATAGCACGCGCTAAAAGTGTTTTTCCTGTTCCAGGAGGTCCCACTAAAAGGGCACCTTTTGGAATTTTACCACCGAGTCGTTGAAATTTTTTGGGATTTTTCAGAAATTGTACGATTTCTTGTAATTCCATTTTCCCTTCATCAACACCGGCAACGTCTTTAAACGTAATTTCTGGCTTTTCATTATCTATAATTTTACCTTTACTTTTGCCAAACGAAAATATGCCTTTAGTACCATTGCCTTGCATTCTTCGCATAATAAAAATCCATGCAAATATTAGAATCAGCCAAGGGAGAAAATTAAATAAGTAATCGACCCAATCACGCTGATCTTCCTGAAAATCATATTTAACTTGATGTGCATCCCAAGATTCCAATACTGTTTTATCAACAAAAGGCAAGACGACAACAAATTTTGTATAGCTTGCTTCTCGATTATTAATCGTAGTCGATTCTGGAATTTTTAATTCACCATAAAAACGATTATTCATAATTTTGCCCGAAGCAATTTTATCTTGATTTAATATGACGTCATATTCCGTGTAGGTTAGCTTTTTAACGGGACTTTCCTGAGTATTGACCATCTGTGTTAATAAGACGACTGAAACTAGAATAATCACCCAAACCCCAGCCGTTTTAAGATTCTTCTTCCATGAAATATCTGCTGGATTCGGGGGTGTTATCTTGAAATTACCTTTGGAACGCGTTTTGAGTTCTTGAGGTTTTTTTTCTACGGATTTTTGTTCATTTTGATTGGGTCGTTGTCCGCGGTTACGATTCCAATTTTTTCGTGGATTACGATTGTTTTTATTTTCTTCGTTATTTTTTGGTGGTTTATTTTCCATTTTTTACCTTAATTCTAATCTTGTAAAGCCCAAATAGAGGGCAAGTTTCTAAGTTTTTGATCGATGTCCAGTCCATACCCAACTAGGAATTGACTATCCATTTCAAACCCAACATACTTAGGCGACCAATTGAGAGACATAACTTCTGGTTTTGTGAGTAGTGATACAAATTCCAAAGAAGCGGGCTCGTTTTGCTCAAATCGATGTTTTAAAAATTTTGCAGTGAGTCCGCTATCAATAATATCTTCGACTATGATGATATCTTTTCCGTTAATTAAACAACTTACATCTTTAATTAAACGGACGGTTCCGCTTGATTTTGTATCGCCGTAATACGATGAGACTTTAATAAAATCGATCTCACAGGGAATGCTTAATTTTCGGACTAAATCACTTAAAAAAAATACCGATCCATTTAAGACACCAATGATAATGGGCGTTTTACCTTGATAGTCTGTCGATATCTTTGCTGCTAATTCTTCGATTCTTTTATTAATTGATGCTTCAGTTATAACTTCTGTTAATGTTTTTCCTGAATATTTGCCAACATCCATGGCGACCATTGTTTGCATTAAGAATCCTCTTTAAGAGAAAATTGAATTTCTATCATTTCTCTTTTCTTTATGTTTGATGTATTTAATCGTATTTTTTCGCTTTTTCGTACACCGGGAATCCAAATAACATTACCCAAATACTCCAAAACAGGGTAGTTTTTTCGTAAATGCAATGCTACTTTATGATCTTGTATTACTCTAGAGATTTTCTTTGGGCGGCTTTGACCAAATGGTGTGAACACTTCATTTGGTTTCCAATGTCGAATATTAATGCCATGAAAAGAACCAAGAATAAGTCTGTCATTTGCAGATTGAATTATAGTGTCCCAATCGGGTAGAATTGTTCTATATGATATTTTAAAATATTCATTCTCGAAAAGACCTTTAAACTCGCCTTCTTCCCAATCAAAATATCTATCATCTATAAATACTAAAGACCGTTTTTCATTATAAACTTTTATTTTTTCAGGGAGACTAAGTTTATTCGATTTTATGTGTCCATTCATTAATGCTATTAACGAGTCAAAATCATTTTTACTTAAGCCTTGCTGTTCATTGCTTACATATTTAAAACAAATGTCAAAAAGCTCTTTCAACGCGGGGGAAAAATACTTTTTTAGCCCCTCGACTCCAAGGCTTATTTTCCCCTTATTATAATACCTAACATGTTGATTATTTATATAATTAGAGTCATTCCTAATCAAATAATACAGGTCTTGATTCGCTTTAATAAAGGGGAGCGATGAATTGATAAACTCCATATATACGTTCGTATTCTTAATCAAGCCAATTTTTTGTCTAAAATAGTTGCGACTAAATCGGCTCTCAAAATTTGATGCATCCTCACGATATGGGATTGAATTTAACGTCAGATAGTCAAGGATTAGTTGTTTTGTAATGCCCAATAAGGGTCGAATCACTCGATCATTTTGAGTAGAGATGCAAGACATTCCTTTAATTCCAGCTCCAGAATAAAGATTCAATAGCAATGTCTCTAAATTGTCATCTTGATGATGTCCCGTTAAAATATAATCGTATTTTTCAGAATCGAGAAGTGAATATAGCCAATTATATCGCTGAATTCTTCCCTCTTCCTCAATACTATTTTGATGTGCCTTTGCCTCCGAAACGATGTCAATTGACGTAGTATAGAAAATTGTATTGTGTTTTTTAGCCAATTGTTTACAAAATAATTCGTCGCTTTCCGAATCGTGACCACGAAGCTGATGGTTAAAATGCGCGACACCTATTTTTTTAAACGGAAGTGCTCTCATTAAATACATCAGAAATACAGAATCAGCGCCCCCGCTTAAAGCAATTAAGACCGACACATCATTTGAATACCAGTGAGTATTTTTAATAATGTTTTTCGAAAGTTCGACTAGGCTTGGCATAAAAAAGAAATGGGGAAAGCAATATTCCCCATTTTCCCGACAATGTGATTATATTTCTTTAAAAAATAAATTTGATAAGGCTTGAATTTTTTGTTCATACGAATTTGGATACATCAACCAAGATGCAGCAGAAATTGAACTCAAAAGAGAGTTCCCATCTTGAGGTGTAAAACAAAAACCCGCTAATTCCTTACCACCGGTCAAAAGCTGTAAACTTGGAAGTGGAATGACGGTTTGATTCAATATCCTGCCATAATGTCCTTGATCACGACCGAAACTGAATACTTGATTCGTCATCCGTTTTTCAGTTGTCGCAATAAGATCATTACCATTGATTTTATCCATAATGTCATTCATTGTATAGGCACGTTTGAAGCGTAAATTAAATTGAATGACATGCATATATTGCGAATTAATTTTCATAGCGGAGGAGAAAATATTTAAATCCAGTCCAATCGTTTTAAAAAGATTCGCGGCGTCTTCAGCGTGATGTGTTCCATACTTGGGATTTTTATGCGTACCAATTTCAGGTGATGGAATAAAATCTCCGCCTTGGCTAATATCATTGGCTCTTCGAATCATCACGAAGCGCCCTTCAGTCAGGTTCCCAGGCTCTTCGTTTTTTAGCGCAAGTGTATTGACCAGCACGGATAGATTATGCGTATTACATGAAACGACTTGAATAAATTGATCCTCTCCATGAACGAGTGCCGAATCATTAATCCCCCGTGCATAAGGAATCCCAAAGCCGTTTTCACTCCCTTGTGCAATAAAACCAGCTGTGTTATGATCGAAATTATGATAATATTTATTCTTATTTTTATGGCCGACACCAGAGGGTGTGCAGTCAATAACTACGGACGCTCTGTCGATAGCTTCAACGGTTTCGAATTCAGGTTCATTGCCTAATTCTTTAAATCCTTCAAATGCCTCGCGATCCGAAACGAGGCGTGCTCCTCTCCGAATAAGGCTATTTACTTTCGAGTTATCCGTTCTTAAGGGCGTTCTTTTATTAAACGTAACTTCATCGATACCAAGTTCATTTTTGTAATCCGATAATAAACCAATTAAAGGCTCACCAATTGTACCCGTCCCCACTACGTGGACAATTTTTTTAGACATGCAATCTCTTTCTGTTATTTTTTAGTTTCAACAATTTCTCTTAGCACTTCCAAATCTTGCTCCAACTTATTTGTTTTAACATTGATAAACCAGACAAATGTAATGATGGCAATCCATATCACACTATATGCGGCTGTTAAATACGTAAACCCGTTCATTATTGCTCCAATTCTTTATATAATTTGTTCATTTTATCCTCTAGCGATATTTGTTTGTAGCGTAATGTTAATAGGACTGAAAAAAATAAGGTAAACACAAAAAGGCTGAATAGAAAGGTTCCTAACATGACTCCTGACATTCCCCCGCTTCCATTCGCCATCACGGCTTGAGGATGTTGCGTCTCCCACCAACGTATCGAAAAATATACGATTGGAACATCAAAGAATCCAATTATACCAACGACGGAAGAAAGGTTTGCTCGTTTTTTTCCATCTGGTAATGAACGTCTAAGAAAAATGTAGGCGACATAAATGAGCCATAATACAAGTGATGACGTTAATCTCGTGTCCCATGTCCACCAAACTCCCCACACTGGTTTCGCCCATATTGGACCCGTAATCAGGACTATCGTGATAAATAAAACGCCAATTTCTGCCGAAGCTGCGGATAAAAGCTCATATTTTCTCACTTTTTTCCACAAATACATGATGCTTCCAAGAAACACGAAAAAGAAGGCTAAAAATCCAAGCCAAGCACTCGGAACATGAAAATAAAATATCCTTTGAGCGATGCGTTCTGTTAAGCTTTCGACCTTGATAGGTGGAACCCAAACCAACGCCATGTAAATATCTGCAAGCATTAATATACCGAGTAAAATAATGACTGCCTTGAAAAACACTTTTTTATTCATTGTGATGAAATATTTCCTTTCTAATCTTGAAGTACAAATTCAAATAATAAGTACGATATTGTCAGAAAAATGATATCAAATAAGGTTATGCGAATTAATATTGGGAAAAAACTTGAGCTTAATTCCCCTTCTATGACATCGCCCGTTATCTTGACAACCCAGATAATTATAGGCGTAATCAAAGGCCAAAGTAATAATGATAATAATATTTGATTGTCTCTCGTGTGCACGCTGATGGCTGAAAGAATTGTCCCTAATGATGTAAAACCTATACTGCCTACCAAAAGTATCAAAGGAAGGTACATCATCACTGCGCTAAGAGGTATATCATAAAACACGATAAAAAATGGTAGAATTAGGATTTCAAATATCAGCATAAATAGCGTTGTTGACAAAAATTTTCCGACATAAATAACGCCGCTATCAACCGGCATTAACGCCATTGATTTTAAATTACCGTTTTCCTTTTCTAAAAGAAACGCCCTGTTGAGACCCAACATTCCGGAAAAAATGAAGGATACCCATAAAAGACCTGGGGCAATCTGAAGCATTAAAAGCCGTGATGTCTCAAACGTGAAATTAAATATCACGAAAATAAGTAAGGAGAAAATCCACATGGAAATTATTGATTCTTTGGATCTAAATTCAATTTCCATGTCTTTTTTAAGAATTGCAAGGGCAAGTTTCATGCGACTTCTCCTGCCGTCATAAAATACTTTCGATTCAGTTCTTCTGCTGTATTTGAAGAGCATACACCCGTTTCGGCAACGGTTTGATTCTCAAGCACGATATATTCGTCTGTCAGGGAGACGCCTAGATGAATATCATGTGTCGTTAATAAAAGCGTTGTGCCTTGTTCGGACAAATTTTTCAAAATAATCGAAACATCTCGTATCGCCGCTTGATCCAGTCCAGTAAACGGTTCATCAAGCAATAATATTTTCGGTTGATGAAGTAGCGACCGAGCAATTGTCAATCGTTGCGTCATTCCTCTACTAAAATTTTTCACTGGCTCCAGTCGTCGTGTGCTTAAATTGACCAATTTCAAAACGTCTTTGACTCTATTTTCCATATTGTTAATAGAATACATTTTAGCATAATAGATTAAGTTTTCTTGAGCCGTAAGATTTGAATAAAGAAAAGAATCATGACTTATAACAGAGAGAATATTCTTATTCTCAACATGTGACGGATCTTTTCCGTCAATAAATATTTTCCCTACAGAGGGTTGCGATAAACCCGATAGCATGGACAACAGTGTAGATTTCCCTGCACCGTTGCGTCCTATTAAGAGATAATATTTATTTTGTTCAAGTTGAAGTGAAAGATTCCGGATCGCCGTTAAACGACCATATTCTTTTGTTACTTCTTGAACAGAAACAAAGGAACTAGAGAGCATTTAATGCGTCCAATGATTCGTAAATTTTAGAAAGTCGTTTCCGGATGATTTTTGCTTCAGTTACAGAATCACACGCTTTTAATGCAGTCAATAATTCACTTCGCAATTGCTTTAATTGACGCTCTTTATCATTGAATGAGTCATCTTTGGAATTGATAAAAGACATCACAATAATAATAAGTAAAAGAACTGTAATAAAAATCGTTGTAAGACTTGCGGTGCTTAGCACTTTGCGACTATCGGTGAATATACGTCCTTGATTTGATGAAGCTTGACTTTCAGTATTGTGCATTTGTTCATGTGAAAAACCATTACCTTTGATATCAAGCATTAGTACATCACCTTTTTCGGCAGATGATATGGAATACGCTGCAAAATCCTCTGCATCATCGACAGAAATTAAAGCCAGTCTATCGTTTTTAATTTCGGTTTTAGCCGGACTTACAAAAACGTGTATATGATCCATATTGTAATAGAATTTTTCAGCAATTGAAATTCCATCTTGATTATATGGGACATAATAGGCAAAATCTACTTCCGTGACACCTGGTTTGAGAGCGGTATTAACAATTTGACCATCATCTGTTTTTTGAGACACCATTTTTATGGGCATTGTGCCACTTTTTACCGTCAGATAATCAATATTGTCACCTTCGGCGGGTAAATGTAGCCGTACGGCATCAGGAGCATTTATAGTTTTTGGTGGATTCGATTCATTCCGGAAAACGAGTCGTTTCTGAATATAAACTTGGTCCTCAAAAACATAATAGACCAAATAAGGGACACTTACGGTGACGCCTGCAAATTCCGTCGTAGAATCGTAAACTTCAATATCCGCATGGTAATGTGCATTATCATTTGTAACACGCGACGTATATCGAACGCCATTTAGCATGCCGCTAATGAGTAAATTTTCAACTGACGTATTGATGTCTTTAAATATCGTTGATCCTTCTATATTCGATTGGTTTCCAATCTCAAACATACCTTTTGATAAATCAATAATGGATAATTGGTCAACTTGACCGGAACTATTTGTAGTAGCATTGTGAATATTCACGTGGACATCAAAGGCGAATATTGATGAGAATAAAAATGCAAATATGAGATATTTTTTAAGTAACATTAGAATTTTCCTCCACATGCAACACAAAACTTAGCATGTGTAGGATTTTCTTCCCCACATTGTGGGCAAAAGTGACCCTTTTTTTTGCTACTAAGTTGTTTTAAATCAGCCTCAATCATTTTAGAGTAGTTTTTCTGATTGAGCAAATCGATTCTTCGCAATACACGACTCGCTTCAGAAGTGAATTTTTGTCTTATTCTATTAAAATCTTCATCACTCAAACGCCCCATAGAGAAGTCAAATTCAAGTTCTTTGATGTTCGTATAGACTCTTTTTTTCAGATATTCCAAATTATCCGATTCACCTTCCACAGCGATAATTTTATCCATATTTCCTTGAAATAATGGATAAATGAACCATAATAAAAGAAGAATAGCAATGAAATATGCAATAATCATGATACGTCTCCTGGCTCAGTTTCTTTGCGAATTACTTTTCCTTTTTCTCGTTTGTTAGGAAACATGGCGACGGCAATTCCAAACATCGTTATATAGGAGCCGATCCAAATAAGTTTCACCAGTGGATTATGGTAAACTTGAATAATAACGCGTTTTTCATCCTCTGTAACACCTGAAATCACTGAATATAAATCTTCCTTAATTGTCGAATAAATATCAACTTCAGTTGTAGGTTGCTCCGACGAAAAATAATATCGTTTTTCAGGTTTTGCCATATGAACAATTACGCCATCTTTTTCAATCGCCATCTCGATAAAATCAGAGCGGTAATTTTCATTGATGGAATAACTAATATCGTTAATTGTAAAACGATAGTCTTTAAGCTCAAACGATTCACCTTCCCCGACTTCGATTCTTATTTCACTATTAAAAAGTGTCCCTGTTATCCCCATAAAAATTACGACTACACCTGAATGGATAAGGTATCCACCGTAACGGCGGGTATTTTTAATAATGAGTTGATATTGCGCTTTTAAATAAGATTCGCCTGAGTTTTTCGCGCGAATTCTAGTACCTTTGACAAATTCTACACTGATGATAAATAAAACGAATGTGCTTATACAAAAACTAGCAAGTGCCCAGACATCATGAATACCAAATAGATACAAAATGACGCCGATGGAAATCGATATAATTGTTGGATATGTAAAGCTTTTCTTGAGACTTTCTTTTGATGTGTGTTTCCACGCAAGTAGCGGACCTACACCTGTAAGCAATAATACCGCAAGACCAATCGGCACCATAATGTTATTGAACCATGGAGGGCCTACTGTAATTTTATCTCCAGTTATTGCTTCGCTGATAACGGGAAACATGGTTCCCCATAACACAGCAATGGTCGCTAAGAAAAACATAAGATTATTGAATAAAAAGCCGCTTTCACGGGACACCAATGAATCCAAGTATTCCTCAGGTCGTAACATTGAACGTCGCCAATACATTAACGAAACGGATGATACGAGGGCAAATAGCAAGAAACCAGCGAACGCAGGTCCAAGACCTGAATTAGCAAACGCGTGAACCGATGATACGACGCCACTTCGTGTTAAAAATGTACCAAATATGGCAAGTAGATATGTCGCGATAACAAGTGCAACATTCCAATTTTTTAGCATACCTTTGCGTTCTTGGATCATAACAGAATGGAGATAAGCCGTTCCTGTCAACCATGGTAGTAAACTTGCATTTTCAACTGGATCCCAAGCCCAATAGCCACCCCAACCGAGTTCAACATAAGCCCATTTTCCACCAAGGAGAATCCCAGCCGTCAAAAAAGCCCAGCTTGTCAAAGCCCATCGGCGTGTAATTTTAATCCAACCTGTTCCTAATTTTCCCGAAATAAGTGCAGCCATCGCAAATCCAAAAGGAATAACAGTACCGACGTATCCTATATAGAGTACAGGAGGATGTATAATCATTGCAGGATGTTGCAATAAAGGATTAAGACCTCGACCATCAGGAACCGTAAAAGCCCGAACGACACCATCGATTTCTTGATAAATTGTATCAAATGGGTTTGAAATAAAAGTATTCAACATCGCAAAGAAAGCCGCCGTTCCCATGATCGAAAACACGACAAAAGGCATCAACTCTTGATTTTTATTGCGGTTTTGGAAAACAACAATCGCCGCCGATGTCAAAATTATCCAAGTCCATAGAAGCAACGAGCCAGAATGTCCAGCCCATAGTGCTACAATCTTGTAAAACATTGGCAACGAGTAATTCGTATTGGATGCGACATATTCAATGGACATATCACTTGTAACGAGTAAATAAATTATTGATAATATTGCACCTGTACCAATTACAAACGATGCATAAACGCCGCGTTCTGCGGCTTTGTAAAATGAAACTTTCCCTGTAACCCCTGCTATAAAACCTGCAATTGCAGAAAAAAGAGCAAATGGAAATAAAAACAGGAGTAAGTAGAAACCAAAATCAGCCATTTTAGTCCCCTAATTATATTTTATTAGAATCAATTGTGTAATCTGCCTCATACTTCGACGCGCATTTCGCTTGTATGCGTTCTGCTTCGAAGACATCATTATTCAGCTTTCCTGAAACCACTACTTCGGCATCCATCTCATTATTAAATGTATCTGGAATAGGGTCTGTACCAATATATTTTATTTTCAATTCTTCACTGCCTTCAACAATCACAAAATCAAGTTCCATCCCGGAGCGAACAATTGTTCCCTTCTTTAGATTTCCGTTAACTTTGAGTGGCATATTATAGGCTTTTGTTCCCATCATATGCAATTCTGAAACGGATTTTGAATATGAAACCGTCTCATCATTTTGATACCCTTGAAATGCAAGGCCGAGTACGGCTAAAATAATAACAACCGTTCCAATTATAAATTTGTATTTATTGTTTCCCATATTGTCTAGATTCCTTTATTAATTGTGTTAAATAGTTGTTTTAATTTCGATTTAATTCCAGTTTTGGGATAGCTTAAATCAACACTATCCATAAATACTGTTTTTCCAGCAAGGATGCGTTGACCATTTTCTTTTAAAAGCAGGTCGGCGTAATCTTTACCATATTTCGTTTTAATCCATTCATATCCTTGTCTTGCTAAAATTGGACGTCTTTCGATATCGTGAGCATCGCTCCCTAAAATATGAACAGCGTCTTTTTCGAGTAAATGCAATGCAAATTTCTGGCTTTCTTCACCAAGATTCCCTGTAATTGAACCAATATCAACTTGGGACAGACATCCCATATTAATAAGTCGTTCAAGACGGTCCGGTTCATAACGCCAAGGTTTTATACGTTCCGGGTGCGCTAAAATTGGCACAATTCCCTGAATCATTAATTCGCGAATGACGTGTTCAATATGAATAGGTACGTTATGGAAGGAGAACTCAAGCAATAGATATTTCCCACCGATTAATACGGGTAATTCTTTTAAGATTGTCGGCAAAAAATCTTGATAACGAACTTCGGCGGCTAATGTTACATCTAAGGCTAATTTATTATCTTTAATAAGATTTTGAACGGTTTTAAATCCTTGTTGTGTTCTATTTTTCCAATCTGATGTACCGTCAATGATGTCTGGTTCATAAAGATGCGGTGTTAAAACGAGATGCCCAATATTTTGAGAAACGGCCTCCCGCAACATAGATAATGCCATTTCAGCATCTTTTGCTCCATCGTCAACAGCCGGTAAAATATGGTTATGAATATCAATCATGAGAATAGAACTTTAATCTGAGTTTGGCTTGAAATTCTTGTGGTAATCCATAATTACCTAAAAAACCAATATCTTCACGACCGTGAAAATCGGAGCCCCCCGTAACCATAAGGCTAAACTGTGATGAATAATCGAGAAATTTATTCGTTTGGGAGCCAAAATGGGCCGAACTAAAGGCTTCGATGCCGTCTAATCCTTCCATAGCGAGTTCGCGAATCAATGACTCAGAATTTCCATATATTCCAGGATGTGCCAGCACTGATTTACCGCCAGCTCGTTGAATGTGCTTAATAGCATCGATGGAAGACATCATGGATTTATCTATCCAAGCCAAGCCTTTCCGGCCTAAATACTTTTCAAACGCATCTGACTTAGATGTTGCAAATCCGTGCTTTACCAAGGCTTCGGCAATTTCTGGTCTTGAAATCGTCGCTTTTGAGTTGTGAAAATGCAAATCAATTTTCATTTTGAGAAGTTTTTCAATAATTTTATCAGATCGCTTTTCGCGTTGTTTCTGGGCAAAATCTAAGGCGTCATTCAGTCGCTGATCTTCCTTCCTAAATCGATACCCTAAAATGTGAATTGTACGTCCCCGGTGAACAGTTGAAATTTCAATTCCATCCACGGTTTCAATCCCAACAGCATCGCAAGCAGACCGAAATGCGTCACAACCTGAAAACGTGTCATGATCGGTTAGTGATGCCTTTTGAACAGACTTTGATTTTAGCATCAATGCTAATTCTTCCGGTGAATAAACACCGTCGGAGAATGTGCTGTGCATATGTAAATCAAATAAACTCAAAAAACTGGATTTTCCGTATAAATACCAAAAACGTCTTTCATAGCATCAATCATTTCACCGAGAGTCGCCTCATTTCGAACGCAATCAAGTAAAGAAGGCATCACATTGATATTATTTTCACAATCTTTTTTAAGCCTATTTAATGATGTCTTAACGCATTCGTTATCACGTGTTTCTTTGGTTGTTTTTAATCGATGCACTTGAATTTCTTCTACTTCTTTGTCGATTTCAAGGATGGGAATATCAATCTGTTCATTTTCTTTAATAAATTTATTGACGCCTACTACGTAACGTTTGTTGTTTTCAAAATTCAATGCAACTTGATAGGAAGCCTTTGCAATTTCTTTCTGGAAAAATCCATCTTCAATTGCGGCAACAACACCGCCCATCTCATCAATTTGTTCAAAATATTTTTCGGCTTCGGCTTCCATTTTATCCGTAAGAGCCTCGACAAAATATGAACCTCCGAGAGGATCAACGACATTGGCGACACCTGTTTCATACGCAATAATTTGCTGAGTTCGCAACGCGATTTCCACGGCTTTTTCAGTAGGAAGCGCCAGTGTTTCGTCCATCGAATTTGTGTGGAGGGATTGTGTCCCGCCGAGGACGCCAGCCAATGCTTCAAAGGCTGTACGTGCGATATTATTCTCGGGTTGTTGTGCTGTAAGGCTATGTCCAGCTGTTTGCGTGTGGAATCGAAGCATCCATGAACGTTCTTTTTTAGCGCCATATTTATTTTTCATACGTTTCGAAAATATCCGTCGCGCGGCACGAAATTTTGCAATCTCTTCAAAAAAATCGATATGAGAATTAAAGAAAAAACTTAAACGCTTGCTAAAGACATCAATATCTAAACCTCTTTCAATTGCAGCTTCGATATAGGCAAAACCATCGGCCAATGTAAATGCAAGCTCTTGTGCTGCCGTTGATCCAGCCTCGCGTATATGATATCCAGAAATCGAAATTGTATTATATAAGGGCATATTTTCAGAGCACCATTCCATCATATCAACAATAAGGCGCATGGATTCTGTAGGTGGAAAAATGAACTCTTTTTGAGCGATATATTCTTTAAGAATATCGTTTTGTAATGTGCCACTTAATTGTTTAGAATCAATACCTTGACGTTCTGCTGCAACAATATACATCGCCAATAAAATAATACTGGGGCCGTTAATCGTCATAGATGTCGAAACTTTATCTAATGGAATCTCATTGAAGAGAATTTCCATATCTTTAATGGTTGAAATCGAAACGCCACAATGCCCTATTTCTCCTTCGGAGAGTTCATGATCAGGATCGTAACCCATAAGCGTTGGCATGTCAAATGCAACAGACAAACCTGTTTGACCTTCTTTTAAAAGAAATTTGAATCGTCTGTTTGTATCTTCTGGGCTTCCGAAACCTGCAAATTGTCGCATCGTCCATAGACGTCCACGATAGAGATTGGCATGAACTCCTCGGGTAAAAGGGAACTCGCCAGGGAAACCTAATTTTTCATTATAGTCATTGATGTCTGAGCTATTTTCTGATGGTGTATAAAGGAGACCTGTTTTCAATCCCGAAACCGTATCAAAACTATATTTACGTTCCGATGATTGCGCTACTTTTTCATCCCATCGTTTTTTTTGTTCATTAAAAATATCTTTTGGAGTTTGCATTACTTTATTTCCTCTAAAATATATTTTGTGATATGTTCTGGCGTCAATTTTACCTCATCTAATAAAAGGTCTCTCGCCCCATGTGTTACAAATCGATCCGGCAATGCAAGACTATGCACTTTACCTTTAAATTCTTTTTGATGTGCTAGTGCCTGGATAAGTTCACCAAGACCACCAAAGTATGTATTCTCCTCAATAACAAGGAGTTGCGAATATTCTTTAAACAATATATTTAACATATTTTGATCAATTGGTTTGATGAATCGTGCGTTTATTATTGTTGGATTTACTTTGTTTTCCCCAAGCATTTTTTGGGAATCAAGGGCGACTCCCACCATAGAACCCGTTGCAATAATGGCAATTTTCTTGCCTTTTGAGACGGATTCCCATTCACCGATTCTAATATCCTTAATAGGTAATTCGGGATTATAATTTCGAGAGGAGGCTTTCGGATAACGAATAAAAAATGGGCCATCTTGATATGAGGCTGCGAGATGCAACATAAACCTCAATTCATCACCATCTTTCGGTGCAGTAACGACAACCTCAGGAACAATTGATATATAACTTAAATCGAATGTTCCGTGATGTGTCGGACCATCTTCACCAACAAGACCTGCTCTATCTATGGCAAAAACAACGGGCAATTTTTGAAGTACTACATCATGAATGATATGGTCATAAGCGCGTTGTAAAAACGTTGAATATATGGCGACAAATGGCTTTAAGCCATCGGCGGCGAGGCTTCCTGCGAACGTCACAGCATGACCTTCGGCAATGCCAACATCAAAATAGCGTTTTGGAAATTGCTTTTCGAATTCAACAAGTCCTGTACCTTCTCTCATAGCGGCTGTAATACCAACGATATTATCGTTATTTTTTGCAAGTTCTATTAAGGTTTCACCAAAGACTTCTAAATACGGTGGTGCCGCGTTTGTTGGCTTTGCATGTCCCTTTTTCATGGGTCCAATACCATGGAAACCTGTTGGGTCCTCTTCTGCCGATTTCAGTCCTTTTCCTTTTTTTGTTTGAACGTGCAATAATATGGGCGTTTGAATGTTCTTTACATTCTTAAAAACATCAATCAAAGCGCCAATATCATGGCCATCGATTGGACCAAAATATCGTAGACCCATTTCATCAAATAAAATTCCTGGAACAAGAAGAGATTTTAAACTTTCTTCCAGTTTTTTTATACCGAATCGTATTTTTGATTTTCCAAAAGGCAATGCCCCCGTCGCTCTCCACACTTCATCACGAACACGATTATAGAGCGGATTCGTCACAATTTTATTCAAATACTTGCTCATGGCACCGACATTAGGCGAAATCGACATTTTATTATCGTTCAGTATTACAATCATTTTCGTACGCAATATTCCGAGATTATTCATTGCTTCGTAGGCTAATCCACCGGTCAACGCGCCATCTCCAATGACAGAAATAACATGATTTTTTTCACCTTTTAAATCGCGTGCAACGGCAAATCCAACACCTGCAGAAATAGAAGTAGAAGCATGACCTGCTCCATAAGCATCATGTTCACTTTCAGTACGTTTGCAAAAACCACTAATACCACCATATTGACGAATATGTTTCAACTCTTCGCGGCGACCTGTTAAAATTTTATGTGCATAAGCTTGATGCCCGACGTCCCAAATAAACTTATCTGAAGGCGTGTCAAACACATAGTGCATCGCTATTGTCAGTTCAATGACACCCAACGTTGGCGCCAAGTGACCACCTGTATTCTTCACAGATTCAATTGTGTATTGACGCATTTCCTCTGCCAATTGATTCAATTGATCTAAATTCATAGATTTGATATCTGACGGCGAATTAATTTGACTTAATAATTTATAGTTAAGTGACATTATAATACTTTCTGGTGTTTAATCTCATTCACGAACCACTTGTGAATTCCTAAATTCTGGCTCAATTCGGGATGAAAAGTTGATGCGATAGCGCGTCCTTGGCGAACAAGAACGGGTGAATGATTGAATGTGGCTAAAATCTCTACATCTTTACTCAATATTCTGAGACGTGGCGCTCTAATAAAAACTGCATGGAACTCTTTTAAATCCATGTTATCAATGTTTATGGATGTAGAAAACGATTCTATTTGACGTCCATAGGCGTTTCTTTCGGCTTCTACGTCCATGATACCAAAAGGCGAGACTCGTTTATCGTGAGCCGATTGACTGAGCATAATCGCACCTGCACAAGTGCCGAAAACTGGTTTATTATGTACAAATATGTTAATGGCGTTCCAAAGTTTGTGTGTATTTAAGAGTGATGTGATGGTCGTAGATTCACCGCCTGGTAAAATAAGTCCGTCAATTTTATCGAGGTCTCCTTCGTATCGAACAGCAATGGAATTCACACCTAATTCTTCTAACATGTTTTGATGCTTTTGAAAGGCCCCTTGCAAAGCCAGCACACCTATTGTGATGGATTTAGAAATATTTACCAACCTCTGTCTTGAAGGCGCTCGTTTGCAGGTATTTCAGACATATCAAGCCCTTTCATTCCAGGCTTTAATCCGTAGGAAATAGCCGCTAGTTTTTCAGGGTCATTATAAAATGTTGTGGCATCGACAATGGCTTTTGCTCTAGAAGCAGGATCTTCGGACATAAAAATACCTGAGCCAACAAAAACAGATTCAGCACCTAGCAGCATCATTAATGCTGCATCTGCGGGAGTCGCCATGCCACCCGCACTAAAATTAGGTACTGGAAGTTTCCCTGTTTTAGCCACTAATTCAACGAGATGAAAAGGCGCTCCCATTTCTTTGGCTATGGCCATCAATTCTTCCTGGCGTTTTTGAGTGAGCATTTTTATTTCACTCACAATCGTTCTCATATGTCGAACTGCTTCAACGACATTGCCAGTCCCCGCTTCGCCTTTCGTCCGAATCATTGCAGCGCCTTCACCAATACGACGAAGCGCTTCGGCTAGATTTGTTGCACCACACACAAAAGGTGTTTTGTAGTCGTGTTTCCAAACATGGTTGGCTTCATCAGCGGGTGTTAAAACCTCTGATTCGTCGATAAAATCAATCGATAAGGCCTCAAGAATATTAGCTTCGGCAATATGACCAATTCGACATTTTGCCATCACAGGAATGGAAACGGTTTCTTGAATTTCTTTAATCATTTTTGGATCGGACATACGCGCAATACCGCCGTCTTTGCGAATATCAGAAGGGATACGCTCTAATGCCATCACCGCGACAGCTCCAGCATCTTCTGCAATCTTAGCTTGTTCGGCATTGGTGACATCCATAATCACACCACCCTTAAGCATCTCAGCCAATCCAACTTTTAATTCAAATGATCCTTTTTCCATTATTCTCTTCCTTAATTTTTTAAAGCTCTTTTAATTTTTCGACAATTTCATCGATAAGATCTTGAGGCGATGATGCTCCAGCCGTTATGCCAACATTTTCATGCTGATTAAACCAATTGGATTGTATATCTTCTTTATTTTCAACCTGATAACTTCTTTCATTGATCATTTTAGAAACACTTACGAGTCGTTTTGTATTTGCACTGGTATAGGAACCTATTATTATCATAACATCATTATTAGCTGATAATTCTTTAATTTGTTCCTGATTTCTTCGCGTTGGGAAACAAACTGTGTTAATAAATTTCATGTCATAAATCTTTGGGAGCAAAATACTAATAATCTCTTGAATATTCTCCATCGCCTGCGTCGATTGAGTAATAATCCCAGCACGTTTATAGCGAGGCAATTCTCTTGCTTCTTTAGGTGATGAAACAATAATTGCGTTCTCCACTTGCGCTTTTATTCCTTCGACTTCATCATGGCCGTGGTCACCAATAATGATGAGTTTTCGATTGTCAGTTTCTAATTTTTTAATCTCTTCGTGTATTTCTAAAACGAGTGGGCATGTCGCATCAATTATTGTATGGCCAGATGCTTGAGCTTGTTTCCAAATTTCTGGCTTCGTACCATGAGAGCGAAATAATACGGGTGCACCTTTAACATCATCAAGTGATTCAACGACTTTAACATTTTTCGATGCTAATTTATGGACGACTCTTTCATTGTGAACGATGTCGCCAAGCATATAAACTTTACCAAATTCTTGAGCTGATTCTTCTGCTTTGGCAATAGCGTCTTTAACTCCAAAACAGAAACCAGCGTCTTTTGCGATTGATAATTTTAAATTTAAACTCAAAATTGTTCCAATCTAAATGAGGATCTAAAAGTGTTTATAATTATCATCCTGATGCGCAACGAAAGTAATTTCATAAAGTTTAGTAATCTTTTACAAGGTCAATTAATTCTTTAATAAGTGCGTCAATCATTTCCGGTTTTTCTTTGGGAATTTGGCAACCCGCGGCAAAATAATGTCCTCCACCATTGTACTTATTGGCTAATGTATTAACTTTAATATGCCCTTTAGAACGCATGCTAACGTCAATATTCTCCGTTCTCGACAGAAGAAATGAGCAACCGATTTCCACACCTTTAAAAGAGCGTAAATAATCTGAAATACCTTGTGTGTCACCCTTCTCGATGCCTTGCTCGGCAAATGTATCTTTATCTAATATCACATAAGCCAGTTTTTTATCGTCGGTTAAAATCATCTCATTGAAAAGTATTTTCATCAGTTTTATCCGTCCGACCGTATTTAAATCATCATATATTTTGACATAATATTCATTAGGATTGATACCGCTCTCAATGCAATCAGCCGCCATTCTAAAGGATTTTGCATCAGCATTATTAAATCTAAAATTCCCCGTATCTGACATCACCGCGACGTACAAAGGTTCGGCAATTTCGAGTGGCATGAGATAATCAGGATCCATCGTTTTGATTAATTCATAAACCAGAAATCCAGTTGAACTGGCGGTTGGGTCATTGATTTGATCGGTAAATTCTAACTTATTTCCGTGATGATGATCAATAGAATACATTGGTATTTTATACGATAGTGCCGCCTCTCCAATAATGCCTAATCGCGTGAAGTCACCAATATCGAATGCGAACAATACATCTGCTTTGGAAAATGCATCATGAAGCAGTTGATCGTGAGCTTCGCAATTATTTACCTCATTTTCATGAATAAGAAACTGAATATTTTCTCGAATAGGACTCGCATGTAGAATTGTTACTTTTTTGCCAATTGCTTTTAAATATCGAGCAAAAGCCAGCTCACTCCCCAAGGCATCAGCGTCTGGATCTAGGTGTGAGGAAAGCACAAAGTTATTCGCGCTATTTATTACTTTTATAAGGGCGTCCCAATTTCTCTTTTCAGGCTCAGCAATCTCTGCCCCCATTGCATTTATATTATTAATATTTGACTCTCTATCTAACCATTCTATCTCTTATATACATAATGGTTTAGCTAATTATATCAGTACATTTCATAAAGCCCCTTGCCCGAACTGAGGCAAGAGGGCAATATATATGACTAACACTCCATGGCAACTGTTTCAGCACTTTAATATGAAAAGAAAAAGGTGCCCGGAAGCCCCCTAAATAGTAATATATAGTTGTGTCTTGTGTCTATTTAATCGAATGCCGTTCTTCGACTGGATCTCTACCCATGAGTGTAATGACTGCTTCTTTCGCTGAGCGCCCCTCAAACAACACTTGATAAATCTGTTCAGAAATGGGCAATTCTATTTGCATTTTTTGTCCTAATTGATGGACGGATTTTGCAGTTTTTACACCTTCTGCTACCATTTTCATTTCGCTGAGGATTTCTTCCAGTTTTCTTCCTTTTCCCAATTCAAATCCAACATGTCGATTTCGAGAATGTTCGCTTAAACATGTTACAATCAAATCGCCCATTCCACTCAATCCCGCAAAAGTATCTTCCTTCGCTCCCAATAAAACACCGAGGCGTGTTATTTCAAATAATCCGCGTGTTAACAATGCGGCTAAAGTGTTATCACCAAAACCCATCCCTGCTAGCACTCCTGCAGAAATGGCGATGACATTTTTTAAGCTTCCACCTAATTCAACACCTATGATATCCGTATTTGTATAGACGCGTAATGTATCGGAGAAAAATATTTTCTGAATTTTTTCAGCCGTATCGATATTTGATGCTCCAGCTACAATGGTTGAAGGCATTCCCTTAGAAACTTCTTCAGCGTGAGTCGGTCCTGATAATGTGCAAATTCGACGGTCATTCGCATCCCCCATCACCTCTTGAATAACTTGGCTCATACGTAACAAAGAATCATTCTCGATGCCTTTTGCGACGTTTACTAAAATAGTGTCGCGGCCTACAAATGGTTTAATTTTTCCACTTGTAAGTCGAACTACATGCGAAGGAACCGCAAGGAGAATCACGTCCTTGCCACGAACCGCCGTCTCAAGATCCATGGTAAATTCAAGTTCTATCGGTAAAGAAATTCCCGGTAGGAAATCTTTTAACTCATGAGTTGTCGTAGCTTCATCGTATTGACTTTTATCAAAAAACCAAACAGATACATCATTATTATTTTTTAATAATTGCATTGCCAGAGTCATCCCCCAGCTACCAGATCCAATAACACCAATTTTCATAGAAACGACCTTTTCATAAAAAAAGGCTGCCAAAAAATAAGACAGCCTTTTTTGCTAAAGAATTAATAATTATACGTATAACGTATCAATCTCATTTTTGAACCGTTCTTCTACGATTTTCTTCTTTATTTTCATAGAAGGTGTTAAGGTACCATCTTCAATTGTAAATTCTTTTTTAAGTAAGAGAAATTTTTTGACAGTTTCATAATGACTAAAATCAACGAGAGCTTTTTTTAATTCATTTGTATAAAGATCCATTACTTTTTCATTATCTGTCAAATCTTCAGGTTTATCAAATGATATCCCATTCTCTTTTGCCCATTCGCTCAATGTTACAAATGTTGGGACAATCAAGGCCGAAATAAACTTACGCCTATCACCTATAATGATGATTTGCTCAACAAATTTACTTAGTGCAACGGCATTTTCCATTGGAGCGGGTGCAACGTTTTTGCCGCCAGCTGTAACGATTAGGTTCTTTTTCCTATCCGTAATTCTGAGATAACCATTATCAAACACACCAATATCACCCGTATGAAACCATCCTTCATCATCAATAGCTTCTTTTGTGGCGATTTCATCTTTAAAATAGCCCATCATAATACTGGGAGCTTTACCTAATATTTCACCATCATCCGCAATTCGTACTTCGACATTGCTGAGGGTCGGACCAACCGTCCCAAAGCGATAATCTTCAGGTGTATTCACCGTTAAAACCGGAGAAGTTTCTGTCAATCCGTAACCTTCAAGAATTTTGATACCCGCAGCATCAAAGAAATTACCAATCTCAGCTGAGAGTGGCGCACCACCGCTACAGAAATACCTGAAACGATTTCCAACTAAACTTTGAATTTTAATAAATACAAGTTTATTGGCTAGATTCATTCTTTTTTGTAGGCCAGATGTTATAGTCCCTGCTCTTCGGGCGGCTACATATGCGTAACCTGTTTTAACAGCCCATCCTGCAATTTTTCGTTTAAGGAATGAACCGGCTGCAAACTTTGCTTGTACACCAGCATACATTTTTTCATAAAGTCTTGGGACAGAGAGTACAAAAGTAGGGTTAATTTCCGATAAATTCGCAACAACTGTTTCGATGCCTTCGGCATAATTAATGGTTGCTCCAGTGAAGGTAGCTAAATAGTGCCCCGCCATCCTTTCAAAGACGTGACTTAAAGGCAAGAATGATAAAAATTCATCTTCATTTGTAACTTGAAGAACTTCAAGACTTGCAATCACATTTGTGACTAAGTTATTATGCGAAAGCATAACTCCTTTTGGATTTCCAGTTGTACCGCTTGTATAAATAAGTGTCAGTAAATCTTCTTTCTTAACACTCATGGCTCTTTCTTCAAAATCGTACGCGTCATCAGAGATTTTAAACGCTTTCCCTTTTTCCATAAGGTCTGAAAAAGTGATGACTAAATTATTATCTGTTTCAGGCTTGTCATCCATGCAGATAATAGTACTTAAATTTGTACATTCGCCGGCTATTTCGAGTGTTTTACTGACTTGTTCAGCATTTTGGGCAAAAATTGCTTTAGATTCTGAATGTGCAAGGATGTAAGCAATTTGTTTTGGAATTAACGTTGGATAGATGGACGCTGAAGCAGCGCCTAATGTAGTGATAGCGTAGTCAGAGAATGCCCATTTGGGACCATTGCCTGAAAGTATCGCAACTTTGTCACCAGACCCTAAACCTAAACTAGCTAATCCATAAGAAGCGTTCTCGATTGTTTCCCTTGCTTCCTTTCCAGTAATACTTTTCCAAACACCATCTACTTTTTCTCGGTACAATACGGAATCTTGGTATTTGTTGGTTGTTCCAATAATCATTTCGGCAATTGTGTTGTAACTCACTGAGTCCTCCTATTTGCGACTGTTTCGTTTGTGCTCTATTTTAAAAATATTTTAATAGATGAGAAGCTATTTGTTGACTGACGGAGGAGTTTCTGCTATCATACCGCGCTTTTTAAAGCCAGGGTGGCGGAATTGGTAGACGCAGTGGATTCAAAATCCACCGTTGGCAACAATGTGGGGGTTCGAGTCCCCCCCCTGGTACTCTATTTTATTAAATTCACGAAACCTTTAGGTCTGGCGACACTTCAACTGCAAACCATAATTTTGAAATTCTTAAAGATACGTCCAAAGAAGTTTTCGAACGATTGGAAAATTAAATAATTACAATGATTTAAATCTTAACACTAATTCTGGGTCAATATTCACTTCTTGGCCCAGATTTCCTTCTATAATTTTACCCTTATTAAACACAATATTTCCGTTTACAATCGTTGTTACGGGCCATCCTGTCAATGTCTGACCATGATATGGACTCCAATTAACTTTCGTCATTAAAGCGCCATTTTGGACGGTTTTCTCTAACTTTAAATCGACTATTACTAAATCAGCATTATAACCAATTTCAATTTTACCTCTATTCACAATGCCGTATAAGCGAGCGGGGGCTTCAGACATCCATTTCGTAATATCATTTAAACTTGCGTTCCCCTTCCTCACTTCATTAAGCATTAGAGGTAGAGACGTCTCAACACCCGGCATTCCAGAAGGCGCTTTGCCGTAAAGCTGGCTTTTCTCTGCCATAGTATGAGGCGCATGATCCGTAGCAATACACTGAATTGTACCCTCTTTCAAACCTTTCCAAAGTCCAATAGAATGATGTCTTTCGCGAAGTGGTGGATTCATTTGTGCTAAACTTCCCAACTTTTCATAGACTTCTGGTCCATTCAATAACAGATGCTGTGGACATACTTCAGCGCTTATGACTGTGTTGGGGGGTAAGCATTTTAAGAAATTAACTTCATTCTCTGTGGAAACATGTAAAATGTGTAGGCGTCGTTTAAATTTAAATGATAATCTACAGGCTAATTGAGTCGTTTTCATAGCCGCTTCAGGTGAACGAATTTGTGAATGGATAGAAAAATCCGACGACTCATCAACAAAATATTTTTCATAATTGGATTTAATGATGTCATCATCTTCTGAATGCACCGCTATAAGTTTATTGCCAGTTTCAAATATTTTTAACAGATCATCAGGGTTATTGACGAGCAAATCACCCGTGCTAGAACCCATAAATATTTTGATGCCTGCAACGTTTTCTACCCGATTTAATGCTTCCAGATTGTCTTTGGTAGCACCAATAAAAAAGTTGTAGTTCACGATGGATTTCTCAGACGCGAGCTTTTTTTTCATCGACATTAATTCAACCGTCGTAATAGATGGTTTATTATTTGGCATATCCAAAAATGTTGTTACGCCGCCACTCGCCGCTGCACGACTTCCTGAAAATAAGTCTTCTTTCCATTCATGGCCAGGCTCCCGAAAATGCACCTGTGGGTCAATGACGCCAGCCATCACATGTAATCCAGAGGCATCAATAATTTCATATTCTGGTTTTGCAGCGATAGTCTCCTCTATCATTTCAATAATTCCATTTTTACTCAATAAATCAGCTTTAAATATTTTTTCTGTCGTTACGATTGTTCCATTTTTTATTAAAAGTGCGTTGTTCATTATTTTCTCCTTAGTGTGCCAAACTATTCGTAACCCTGCCTCCCTACAATTCTTTTTCCTTCATTTGTGATGCCTATTCCTCCATTTTCTAGATTAAAATCAGCTTCCTCTTTATTGACACTCGATAACTTGATATGTATCGAGTCTTGATCATGGATAATCTTTATGTGTGAATATTCTATGTCATCAAATGAATTAATATGAAAAACAATGCTAGAATCACTCAAATATAGTGATTCATTTTCAACAAGATTTTGCGATTTTTTAATTCTAATATTTTCAAAATATTTAAGATTTATGCCGTAATAATCGAATGAATCATTCATTAAATATTCTAGTGCTGGTTTAATCAAATAATTGATGTCTTTCTTTCGAGGTCGTGAATTAATGGGTGCTATTATAATTGGCGAATCTCCAGAAATCGATAGAACAGGATAACGATTCCCATCGAGAATATTGATATTGAATGCTTTATGAGACATATTGAATTCCCAAATTAATATGTTTAACGCCAACAGTCCGAATAAAACACTCCATGAATATTTTTTAATGATGATGAATAGCAGGACACCAAGCATAAGTGAAATTGACAGAGTCGAAAGAACTGAATAATGTTGAAACAGGATATATAAGACATCAATATTGGCAAATATTTCGGCAAGTTTAAACGCTATCCAACTCGAGAATTCAATAACGCCTCCCCAGATAAACGTCAGTTTTGGAACAATTGCACCGAGAGCAGAAATCAATAATCCGAGGGGTACAATCATGGAAATAATTGGGATTATAAATAGATTTGCAGCTAGACCCGCCAAAGGTAAAACATGAAAATGATAAAGCGTGAACGGGAAGGTACCTAGCTGAGCTGCAAAAGAGACAATTATTAAATCGATACACCATTTAAATAACTTATACCATGAGAGGTAATGCAAATATTTATTCATTATTTCCGATATTATTGGATAGAGAACAACGATACCCAATACAGCGGCAAACGAAAGCTGGAATCCAGGTGTTAGTATATCAAGAGGACGGAACATCAGTAATAAGATACCAGAGGCACCCAAAATATTAAGAATATGCGTGGGTCGTTCAATCCATTTTGAAAATAGAATAAGAAACGTCATCGTACCGGCTCTAATCACAGAAGGAGCCCCTCCAGTGAGGATGGCATAAATAACGAGTCCAAGCGTTGTGAATAATAATCGCCATCCAAACTTTAAATAAATAATGCCTGTTAAAAAAAACAAAATATACGCAACGAGGCCCACATGAAGTCCACTCACGGCTAGGACGTGAATGACGCCACTTTTTGAAAAGTTTTGCAGAATTTCTTGATCTAATGCACTTTTATCGCCGAGCAGAAGACCTTCAACTAAATTTGCACCTCCGCCATTAATATTTGATTTAATATTTTCTCTGATGTTATTTTGAAGATTTTCAACATTTGACACAAGCGATGCCTTTGCTAGAACAAAATTTAAGGGGGTCTGTAGAATAGATTCTGCATTATACAGAATTGATTTTTGAAGATAATAACTTCGTTCATTCCACAATCCGGGATTATGAGGCAAGCTTGGTAATTTAAATCGAACTGAATCGGCGATTTGGGCACCGATATTATAAGGCATCATAACCTTTGTTACATAAACGGCTTTTATTTTTTTTTCTAATACTGATTCGTTAATCGCGTGTATAGTAATGATTGTACGTTGGCGACCTGAAGCAGAATAACGTATCTCACTCATTTCGGCATTTATGAAATAAGCATCATTATTGAGTAATTTTTCATCTGGGTTTTCCCATGTCGCAACACTCGCTCTCATGATTCCTATTAAAAGAAATACAGCAAATAATGTTTTATTATGCAATAAAAATGTCGCGAGGGGGATTGAAAAAATGCAAACAAATAAGAATACGATACTGAGTACGATTGTTATATCGCTTTTTAGTACGATTAATATTCCGAGGGACAGTGCTGTCCAGAAAATCAGTAAAGGAGTCTTATTCATGCCTCTCTCTATAAGGATGTAAAAGTAATCACTGAATTTCTAAAAAGAAGAATAATTATTTTAAATAAAAAAAGGAGCACAAAATATGCTCCTTTTATAAATGATGCGATTTTAGCGTGGATTAATCTATTAAACGAAACATCCTATTAAAGCGGATTTTAAAAAGTCGTTTTAAAAGATTAGGTTCCGTTTGCTCCCAAGAAAGATATGTAATAAGTGCTTCGCCAATGATGTTATTCTCAGGAACCATGCCCCAGTAACGCGAATCATGGGAATTGTCTCTGTTGTCACCCATCATAAAATAAAAATTTTGTTCACATTTGTATTCATCTTTTTCGATGCCATCAACCGTGAATTTGTTATTGGCCGATAATCCAACGTCGTGTCCATCTAAAGAAATGACATTCATAATTTGATCAATCGGGAAGGTGTTAGTTGTCAAAATATCGCCCTCTTTTGGCAAATAGAGTGGTCCAAATTGATCTCGATTTTGCATCGTTCTCGGAAATACGTAAGTCTCTTTATAATTTTTATCATAGATGTTGAGACGAGAGGCTTTGCCATGTTCAGGAAGCACAAACTCAACGCCATCAATAAAAATATTTTTATTTTTTATTTCAAGAGTTTGTCCTGGTCCTGCAATGCATCGCTTGATGTAATTAAGACTTGGGTCGAGTGGCCCAATTTTATTCCCAGGCCAACGGTCGTTAGGATATCTAAAAATAACGACATCGCCTGTTTCAGGTGTGTCAAATCCTGGCAAGCGCGTAAATGGAACCGAAAACCCAAAATTAGTCCAAGGAATTCCAATCCAATCTGGAGTTCGAATGCCGAAAACAAATTTATTTCCGAAAATGAAATCCCCTACTTTAATCGTATTTTCCATTGATCCAGTTGGCACATTATAAGCTTCAATTACGGACGCTTTCAAAATCAAGACTGTTACAATAACATGTAATAATCCTCGTGTGAACGAACTTTTATTTTTATCATTTTTCTTCTTTGATTTACGCATCGTCAACTCCATTAGTTCTAAGAATATATTTACTCAAATACATTTTGTTCATGATTCATTTCATGCAAATATTTTTTTTAGTATCCACCAGCATGCGCTCCGCGACGAGGATCCGGGACACCAATCCAACCACCATATATCGGGTCGTAAAAAATGGCGTTTGATTCGCCTATCCATGATCGTATTTCAAATTCATAGCCTTGATTTTCCAACGATTGAATGGTTTCTTGAGAAAGTCCAAATGGCTCATAATACACAACGTCAGGTAGCCATTGATGATGAAAGCGAGGGCTTGAAATAGCCAATACAGGCGGCATCTTATAATCAATCGTATTTAATATTAATTGCAAAACTGATGTAATAATGGTCGATCCGCCAGGAGAACCCAAAACACTCACAACTTTACCCTCTTTCATTACAATCGTAGGTGTCATGGATGAAAGCATTCGTTTGTTCGGCTCAATCGCATTAGCGATATTCCCCACTAATCCAAACATATTTGGGACCCCAGGTTTCGCTGAAAAGTCATCCATTTCGTCATTGAGCAAAAATCCGTATCCCTTAACTGTCACGCGAGACCCAAAGGTCCAATTTAAAGTATATGTATTTGAAACGGCGTTCCCCCACTTATCAACAACCGAGAAGTGAGTCGTTTCTTCGCTTTCTTTAAAGTATCGCTTTAAACTATCCATCTCTGATGCTGTCCAAGGTGAAACCGATTCGCTACTATGATATGTTGATAAGTCGTTCAATTCTTTACGTCTGCCAGCATATTCTTTCGATATCATTTCATTTATCGGGACGTCAATAAAGTCAGGGTCGCCAAGCCATTCAGATCGGTCGGCATAGACCAATCTTTCCGCTTCAACAATCTTTTGTATGGCAGCAGATGAATGCCAAAATAATGTATCAAGACCTTCGTCTTCAAGGAGATTCAAGATTCCTATCAGCGCAATCCCACCAGAACTGGGTGGTGGCATGGACATAATTTCATAGCCTTTGTAGGTTCCCAGCACCGGTGTTCGATTCATCGCTTTATAATTTTTTAAATCGTCTAATGTCATAATTCCTTTAAAATCTAATATGGTAGAAACAACAGCCTCAGCAACAGGACCTTCATAAAAGCCTTTATTCCCATGTTTGCTAATTAATTTTAACGTTTTCGCTAAATCAGCTTGGATGAATCTATCCCCAGGTTTTGAAAAATTCCCATTATTAGCGAAAACACGTCGCGTCTCAGGAAATGACTCCGTCACATTGTATAAATACTCTAAGTTGCGACTCAATTGATATGAGACCTTAAATCCTTTTTGCGCCAGCTTGATGGCGGGTTTCATAACTTTTTTCCGAGATAGCGTCCCATATTCATCTAAAGCCATTTGCATCCCAGCGACAGTTCCAGGAACGCCTACCGCTAAGCCTCCAAACACGCTTTTATAAGGAATGACATCGCCGTTTTCGTCAAGATACATATCTCGAAGCGATTTTGCTGGAGCTGTTTCTCTGTAATCTATCGCTATTTGGCGTCCATCTGCCATTTTAATGAGCATAAAGCCACCACCGCCAATATTTCCGGCTTGTGGATGCGTTACAGCGAGAGCATACGCTACGGCCACAGCAGCATCAACGGCATTTCCGCCTTTTTTCAAGATTTCAAGGCCTGCCTCCACTGCTTCTTGATCATGGGCGACAATCATGCCCTCGCGTCCGTAAAAGGTAGGTTGATGAGCAATTGCATGCGTTGAAAATAAAAGCAAGGCAATGAGAAGTCTGGTTAAGTTTTGTTTCATATTTAAACCTTAATTAAAAAATTGGGAGTGTCAAAATAACTGGGTCTCTGTTTAAGACTTCCAAAGGTATTTAGCCCAAAGATTTCTGTTAATATTTAGTTTTTTCATACGATAGCAAGTTACCCAAATGTTGATAAAAGCAACAATT